>Ga0308165_1000115_pt1 | contig 209217 bp, 181 predicted proteins | sample PhyWR2_FD_201032 | JGI IMG/M metagenome (GOLD analysis project Ga0308165, IMG submission 201032) | Phyllosphere microbial communities from UC Gill Tract Community Farm, Albany, California, United States - DLSLW.R2 | ecosystem: Host-associated > Plants > Phyllosphere > Unclassified | place...
CGGGCTCGCAGGCCGTGCGCCTGCCGTTCATGCCCGAAGATCCGCGCGTGGTCGATTCCACGGGCGCGCTCGAACTCAAGGAAGTTCCCAAGCGCATGCTGATCCTGGGCGGCGGCATCATCGGCCTCGAAATGGGCACGGTGTATTCCACGCTGGGCGCGCGCCTGGATGTGGTCGAGATGATGGACGGCCTGATGCAGGGCGCGGACCGCGATCTGGTCAAGATCTGGCAGAAGATGAACGCGCCGCGTTTCGACAACATCATGCTCAAGACCAAGACCGTGGGTGCCGAGGCCACGCCCGAAGGCATCAAGGTCACGTTCGCGGCCGCCGAAGAGGGCGGCACGGCGCCCGAGCCGCAGACCTATGATCTGGTGCTGCAGGCCGTGGGCCGCACGCCCAACGGCAAGAAGCTCGCGGCCGAAGCCGCAGGCGTGTCGGTGACCGATCGCGGCTTCATTCCGGTCGACATCCAGATGCGCACCAGCGCGCCGCATATCTTTGCGATCGGCGACATCGTGGGCCAGCCCATGCTGGCGCACAAGGCGGTGCACGAAGCGCATGTGGCGGCCGAAGTGATTGCCGGCGAGCTGCAGGGCAACAAGGAACTGGCCGCGGCCGCGTTCAATGCCCGCGTGATCCCCAGCGTCGCCTATACCGACCCCGAAGTCGCATGGGTGGGCCTGACCGAAGACCAGGCCAAGGCGCAGGGCATCAAGGTCAAGAAGGGCCTGTTCCCCTGGGCGGCCTCGGGCCGGGCGATTGCCAACGGCCGCGACGAAGGCGTGACCAAGCTGCTGTTCGACGATTCGCCCGAGGCCCATGGTCACGGCCGCATCCTGGGCGGCGGCATGGTCGGCACGCATGCAGGTGACATGATCGGTGAAATCGCCCTGGCGATTGAAATGGGTGCCGATGCCGTCGATATCGGCAAGACCATCCATCCGCATCCGACGCTGGGCGAGTCCATCGGCATGGCCGCGGAAGTCGCGCACGGCAGTTGCACGGACGTGCCTCCAGTGCGCAAGTAATTCGCGCGTCCGCGCGGGCCAGCAGGCCGCACATGCTCTTGCGGGCATGTGCGGCTTTTTTGCATGCCGTGGCGTCAGGTCAGGCTTGGCGCCCCATCGGGAATGATTTCATCGCGCACGCATTCCCGAATGAAATCGGGCACGGTCGCTTCGGACGCGATCACGGTCTGCGGGCCGCAATCGCTTTGTCTGGTGAGGTGGTAGCGAAAGCCGTCGCGCACCCAGGCAGGTGCATCGGCGGGCTCCACAAAGAGACTGCGCAAGGTGCTCTGGTCTGTCGGACTCAGATCCTTGGCCAGGATATGGCCGCGGCTGCGAATGCGCGATCCAGGCATGCCGTAGCCTGCAAGGCCGCCAAGCCGCTCGACATCGATGCGCCCCCAGCCCGCGACGGGGCTGGACATCAGCAGTTCGGCGCGCATGTCACAGCCCCACTTTCTTCCAGCCGGCATTGATGCCGACGTCGACGGCCGACTCCCTGCCGAACAGTTCGGCTGCGGCCTGCCGGGTCTGGTCCGCGAATTCCGCCATGGTCATGCGCGGGCGCTGGCCTGCATTGGAGATCACGTGGTACCAGGCCTTTCCGACGGTGTTCCAGCTCTTGCCGCCCACCTGCCGGCACGCGGTGCTGAACGCGAGGTTGGGCGGGCCGCTGCTGAAGTGTGGATCCATGCCGGGCTTGATTTCCGAGTAGTGCACGGGCTGGGGCGCCAGGCAATGCTTGCCGCCGGGATCGGACAGGTCGCGCAGGCAGGTGAAGCCGCGATTGAGCGATGTCTTGCCGAGAATGTCATTGCCTATGAGCCAGTCGGCGCTCGCTGCATCCTGGTTGAGCCGCCATTGGCGGAACATCGAGCCGAAGCAGTCGGAAATGCTTTCGTTGAGGCCGCCGGGCTCGTCGTCGTAGTCGAGCTGCAGCGTGTAGTGGGTCAGGCCGTGAGTGAGTTCATGGCCTATCACATCAATACCCAACGTGAAATCGGTGAACAGTTCGCCATCACCGTCGCCGTAGATCATCTGCAGTCCGTTCCACATGGCATTGTTGTATTTCTTGCCATAGTGCACCGAGGACATCAGCGTCATTCCGGCGTTGTCCGCGGAGTTGCGCTTGAAGACCTGGCGCAGGAAGGTCGCGAGGTAGTCGGTTTCCGTGTAGGTGCGACTGACCGTGGGATCCTCGGACCTGGCCGGTTCCCTGACCTGTGAGCCCGGCAGGCTCAATGTCTGCTTGCAATCGAACAAGGTGACTTCGGGATTTTCGGTCAGCGTCGTGAGCGTGTGGGTTTCAAGCAAAAACCCGGCGAGCTTCTTGTTCTGCAGCCTTATGTCACGGAAATGCGTGCTCAGCCGCGCCGAGTACTCCGCATTCTTGCAAAGCTCCTCGGACAGCTGGGGATCACAGGCCCAGCGCTTGAGCACCTCGTCCGGAACGATCTGGCATTGGCATCGGTACATTTTGAACCCTCCCGGTCAAGCAGTGGAAGGGGCATACGCCGCAAGCCTCGAGCCCATCGGGCTGGGGCGGTGGCGGAGTGTCCCTCTCCGTTCGGCAGGAGCGCGGACTGCGTTCCAGCGGCCGTGAATTGATGGTAAATCCGGGGTGGAAGAGGGCATCCAGAGGCCCTACTTGCGCGGATGATTCCGCGCGGGTCAGCAGGGCTGCAGCAGGTGCTCGTTGAGGTAATGCCACTGCGCGGGCGTGACTTCACTGATCGACAGGCGATTGCCTTTTTGCAACACCGTCATGTCGGCGAGCGCCGGGTGGGAGCGCAGTTCGGCAATCCCCACCGGCCGGGTCTTGTGCAGCGCCTTGACATCCACCAGCAGCCAGCGCGGCTTGTCGGGGCTGGAGCGCGGATCATGATAAGGGCTTGCGGGGTCGAACTGCGTGGGATCCACGCGCGCTTCGCTGGCAATGGAGGCCAGCCCGTAGATGCCGGGCTCGGCGCAACTGGAGTGCCAATAGAGCACGCCGTCGCCGACCTGCATCTGGTCGCGCATGAAGTTGCGCGCCTGGTAATTGCGCACGCCGCTCCATGCCAGCGTGGCATGGGGCGCGGCCAGCGCGTGGTCTATGGATTCGGTTTCGGGCTCATTTTTCATGAGCCAGAAGCGACGCGGGGTAGAGGGGGTGGAAGATGCAGCAGGCATGGCTGCATTGTGGCAAAGCCCGCGCTGGCTTGCCGGTTCAGTGACGCGCGGCGTTGCGCGCTGCGCGCTGGCGCAGTGCGTCGGCGTGCGCCGTGCTGCCCACGGGCAGGTCGACGTCGGAGCTTTGCGCCACGCGGATGCAGTCGCGGATATGCTGCTCGCCAAGTAAGCGCAGTGCGGCATAGCCCAGGGCGGCGGCGGTCGCCGTACCCAGAATCGGCACGAACTTGCTGACCTGTTTGGCGGCCATGCGCGTGGCGACTTTCTGCACCAGCCGGATGAGCATTTCGCGCGTGACGAGTTTGCCGATCAGCACCGAACCGACGATGGCCACGGCTTTCTGAATGCCTTCGCGCCGCGAGGGCTCGAGCGCGTCGAGCTGCTCCACGCTCAGGCCGAACTCCTTGCTGATGCGCGGCACCAGGCGCGATAGCAGCGCGGCATCCACCGCCCAGTCCAGACCGGGAATGGGCACGGCGCTGACGAATGCGCCCGCAAGCGCACGCCTGTGCAGCAGCTTGCGCGAGCGCTGCGCGGCGGCATCGATCTGCGCCTGCCGGGCGGGCGCCGCAGCGCCTTCGGTTCCGGTGGCCTGGCTCATCGGTCGGCGGTCTTGCCGCGCACGAACTGGTAGATCACCAGCAGCACGATCGCACCCACGATGGAAGCGATCCAGCCCGCGGCATCGCCTTGCTGGTACCAGCCCATGGCCACGCCGATATAGCTGGCCAGAAAGGCGCCGGCAATGCCCAGCAAGATGGTCATGATCCAGCCCAGACTGTCGTCGCCGGGTTTGACGGCGCGTGCAATGAGGCCCACGATCAGACCGACGATCAAGGTTCCGAGAAGAGAGAACATAAGGTGGGCTCCTTGAGTGTGAGGGATTCGACACCTGACTCTAGTGCCCAGCCCATGGCAAGCCATGTCGGACAGGGGCTTAACCTGTCGCTCAGCCTGCCTGCCAGCGACGAATCATCGGCTCAGCGCGTCATGGCGAGCGGATCGCCTGCGAGCTCGGCGGTTTCGACGCGGCGCGCGCCATCGAAGCGGTGCGACCAATATGGCGTCTGCATGCTTTCGACGCGCACTGTTGCACCCGAGCGCGGCGAATGAATGAACTTGCCTTCGCCCACATAGATGCCGACATGGCTGAACGTGCGGCGCATGGTGTTGAAGAACACCAGGTCGCCAGGGCGCAACTCGTTCTTGTCGATCTTCTGCGTGACATTTGCCTGCTCGTCGGCGCGGCGCGGCAGTACCAGGCCCACGGTCTGCGAGTAGATGGCACGCACGAAACCGCTGCAGTCGAAGCCCGTGGTGGCATTGTTGCCGCCGCGGCGATAGGGTACGCCCAGGAAGCCCATGGCCGTGCCGACCAGTTCGGACGTGCGCGCTGCCACGTTTTGGCCGGCTTCATGCAATTGCGTATTGATTTGGGAGATGAGGCCCTTGCTGACCAGCAAGCGCTGCATGTCGTCGTCGGCGGAGCGACTGTCAGGCGCGGCATGGGCGCTGACACAGGTAAAAAGAAGAGCACACAACCATCTGGACATGGAGACAAAGGGTAACATGGAAAGCTTGGGCGACATACCCTGAAATGGGGATTTACAGTTTTTTTCCGGATTGGATCGCATTTGCATGGGCGGCCCGCCGCTCTGGCTCAGAGGGAGCCCATCAGGCCCCAGGGACGGGCCCGGGCTGCGACAATGCAGCCATTGCGGACCGAAAAAGAAAGATTTCCATGTTGCTTGACTCGTTTGAATCCCAGCTGGTACTGGTGGACTACCAGGAACGCCTGATGCCGGCCATTTTTGAAGGCCAGGCCGTGCTGGCCAATGCCCGCCTGCTGGCCCAGGTCGCCCGGCTGCTCGAAGTGCCTGTCTGGGGCACGGAGCAAAATCCTTCCAAGCTGGGCGCCAACGATGCGCAACTGCGTGCGCTGTGCCAGCGCACGCTGGCCAAGATGCAGTTCAGCGGCGTTGAGGAAGGCCTGGGCGAATGGCTGCGTCCGCCTGCGCGTCCCCAGGGCGGCAATGCACGCAGCCTGCCCAAGCACCTGCAAAAGCCCCAGACCCAGGAAGCCGAGCGCGGCACCATCGTGCTCGCGGGCTGCGAAGCCCATGTGTGCCTGCTGCAGACCGCGCTCGATCTGGTCGAGGAAGAGTTCGACGTCTGGGTCGTGACCGATGCCTGCAGCTCGCGCACCGAGCGCAACCGTGACGCGGCCTTCGACCGGCTCGCCGGTGCGGGTGTTGAACTGGTGACCACCGAAATGGTGGCGTTCGAGTGGCTGGGCAGTTGCGAGCATCCGGCATTCAAGGATGTGCTGGCGCTGATCAAGTAAGCCGGCATGCGCCTGCGCGCCGCCGCGCGGGCGCCACCAGGCCGGCCTACAATGGCCGCCTCTGTTTCGCTGGCGCCGCCCATGGCGCCGGTGTTCACCCTCTACTAGAGTCATTCCGTGCAGCTGACACCTTCCATTTTCAAAGCCTATGACATCCGCGGCGTCGTGCCGACGACCCTGAACGAAGCCGTGGTGCGCGGTGCAGGCCTGGCTTTCGGTCAGGCCGCGCGCGCCGAAGGGCAGACCACCGTGGCCGTGGGCCGTGATGGCCGCTTGTCGGGTCCGGCGCTGTCGGCGGCCTTGATCGATGGCCTGGTGGCCGCGGGCATCGAAGTGATCGATATCGGTGTCGCGACCACGCCCATGCTGTATTTCGCGGCCGCGACGCTGTGCCAAAGCGGCATCCAGGTCACGGGCAGCCACAATCCCAAGGACTACAACGGCCTGAAGATGGTGCTCAACGGCCGTGCAATTTACGGTGAAGAGATCCAGGCGTTGCGCCGCACCATGGAAGAAGAGAGCTGGCAGCTGCTGCCCGGCGGCTCGGTGCGCCATGCCGACGTGCTGGCCGATTACACCGCGCGCATCGTCGGCGATGTGAAGCTCGCGCGGCCCATGAAGATCGTCGTCGATTGCGGCAACGGCGTGGCCGGCGCCTCGGCTCCGGGCATCTTCCGCGCGCTGGGCTGCGAAGTGATCGAGCTGTTTTCCGAAGTCGACGGCAACTTCCCCAACCACCATCCCGACCCGAGCAAGCCCGAGAATCTGCGCGATCTGATCGCCGCGCTTGCGCACAGCGATGCCGAGCTGGGCCTGGCGTTCGACGGCGATGGGGACCGCCTGGGCATCGTGACCAAGGACGGCAGCAATATCTTTCCCGATCGGCAGATGATGCTGTTTGCCGCCGACGTGCTGTCGCGCGTGCCCGGCGGCCACATCGTGTTCGACGTCAAGTGCAGCCAGCGGCTCGCCCCCGCGATCCGCCAAGCCGGCGGCGAGCCCGTGATGTTCAGGACCGGACACTCGCTGATCAAGGCGCGCATGAAGGAGCTCGATTCGCCGCTGGGCGGCGAGATGAGCGGCCATATCTTCTTCAAGGAGCGCTGGTTCGGTTTCGATGACGGCACCTATGCGGGCTGCCGCCTGCTGGAAATCGTCAGCCGCAGCGCCGATCCGAGCGCGCAGCTGTTGGCCCTGCCCACCAGCCATTCGACGCCCGAGCTGAATGTGGCCTGCGCCGAAGGCGAGCCGCACCGCCTCACGGCCGAACTGCAGGCGCTCGCGGCCAGCAGCTTTGCGGCCCCGGCCCAGCTCAACACCATCGACGGACTGCGCGTCGACTGGCCCGACGGCTTCGGCCTGATCCGCGCGAGCAACACCACGCCGGTGCTGGTGCTGCGTTTCGAAGGCCATACGCCCGAAGCGCTGCAGCGCATCGAGGCCGAGATGCTGGCGCTGCTCGAGCGCGTCAAGCCCGGCGCGCAAGTCGGCAGCGCCGCGCATTGATGAAGCACCCCCTGAGCCGCTCACGCGGCTTCCCCCTCTCATCCTTCGGTGGAGGGGGACGACACCATCGCTGCGGGGCGGCCCTTGCTCGGTGTCTCCATGCTGCGATGCGCCAGTTTCTCAGAGTACATCGGGCAGTAGTTGGGAGCGTGCAATGAACGTTGTATTGGCGCTGTATTCGGCGCTGACCTGGGTCGCGCAGCCGCTGCTGCGGCGCAAGCTGCGCCAGCGCGCGCGCGCCGAGCCGGGCTACGCTTTCAAGGTCGGGGAGCGCTTTGGCCATTACGAGCCAGAGAGTCTGGGGCGTGACGGCGCGGGCCGCTGGATCTGGGTGCATGCGGTGTCGCTGGGCGAGACGCGCGCCGCGGCGATACTGATCACCGCGCTGCGCGCGCAATTGCCCGACATGCGTCTGCTGCTCACGCATGGCACGGCCACGGGCCGCGCCGAAGGCCAGAAGCTGCTGCGCAGCGGCGATCTGCAGGTCTGGCAGCCCTGGGATACGCGCGCCGCCGTCGAGCGCTTCGTCGCGCAATTTCGGCCCGCCGTCGGCGTGCTGATGGAAACCGAAGTCTGGCCCAATCTTGCTGCGATCTGCCGCGCGCGCGGCGTGCCGCTGGCGCTGGCCAATGCGCGGCTCAACAGCAAGTCGCTGGACAAGGCCTTGAAGCTGTCGGCGCTGTCCATGCCCGCCTACCAGGCGCTGGCCGCGGTCTGGGCCCAGACCCAGGCCGATGCCCAGCGGCTGCGCGCGCTCGCGGCGCCGGTGCACGGCGTGCTGGGCAATCTCAAGTTCGACGTGCTGCCCGATGCGGGCCTGCTCGCGCAGGGCGCGCAATGGCGCCACCGTTCGGCGCGTCCCGTGGTGATGCTGGCCAGCAGCCGCGAAGGCGAGGAGGAGCTGTTCATCGCCGCCTTGCGCCGACTCGGCGCGCAGGCGCTCAAAGTGCAATGGCTGGTCGTGCCGCGCCATCCGCAGCGTTTCGAGTCCGTCGCGCTGGCGCTGCAGGCCGCGGGTCTGCGGGTTTCGCGGCGCAGCGAATGGCTGGGCGCGCCGCCGCGCGCGCTGGCCCAGGCCGGCGAGGAATGCCTGTGGCTGGGCGATTCGCTGGGCGAGATGCCTCTTTATTACGGCATGGCCGATGCCGCGCTGCTCGGCGGCAGCTTTGCGCCGCTGGGCGGCCAGAATCTGATCGAGGCCGCGGCCTGTGGCTGCCCTATGCTGGTCGGGCCCTCGACGTTCAACTTCGCCGAAGCGGCCGAACTCGCCTGCGCGGCGGGTGCGGCGCGGCGGGTGGCGGATCTCGACGCGGGTGTGCAGGCTGCGCTGGTGCTGGTGCACGATGTGCCCGCGCGCACCGCAGCCGTCGCGCATTGCCTGGAGTTTGCCCAGGCCCACCGCGGCGCGGCGCAGGCGACGGCGATGGCCATAGAGCAACTGCTGCACAGCGGCCCCATCAATCGCCGCTGAGCGGCGGTGTGCGTATCAACGCGTCGCGGCGGCGTCGGTGCTCAGCAGGGCATTGACGGCGCGCAGGTCGTCGCTGCTGAGCGTGCCCGCGGCCTGGCGCAGCTTGAGCTGGCCCAGGATCAGGTTGTAGCGCGCCAGCGCCAGATCGCGCTTGGTCTGGTAGAGCTGGCTTTGCGCATTGAGCACGTCGATGTTGATGCGCACTCCCACTTCGTAGCCCAGCCGGTTGGCGTCCAGCGCGCTCTGGCTCGAGGCCTCGGCGGCTTCGAGCGCACGGATCTGGCCCTGGCCCGATTGCACGCCATAGAACGCGGCGCGCGTGGACTGCGCCACGCTGCGGCGCGCGTTGTCGAGATCGGCTTCGGCCTTGCGTTCCAGCGACAGCGTTTCCTTGACGCGGTTCTGCACGGAAAAGCCCGCGAACAGCGGCATGTTGAGCTGCACGCCCACGCTCGCGACATTGGTGCGAAAGCCGTTTTGCGGCGCGGTGACCGTGCCTTGCGGGTTGTTGTTGACGCTGTAGCCGGCCTGCAGGTCGACCGTGGGCAGGTGGCCGGTTTCGGCCTTGCGCGTTTCGAGCCGCGCGACATCGAGCGCGAGCTGGGCCTGGCGCAGCTGCGGCTGCGTGCCCTGCGACACATCGACCCAGGCCTGGGGATCGGCGGGCGACAGCGGCGGCAGCACCACGGGCTGGGCCAGCGGCAGCGGCTGTACGCCTGGCGTGCCCACCAGCTGCTCGAGCGCCAGGCGCTTGACGCGCAGATCGTTGTCGGCCGCGATTTCCTGGGCGACGATCAGGTCGTAGCGTGCCTGTGCTTCGCGTGCATCGGTGATGGTCGCATTGCCTACGTCGAAATTGCGCTGGGCGAACGCGCGCTGCTCGGACACCGCTTCCTTTTGCGCCTGCACGAAGCGCAGCGCGTCTTGGGCGCCGAGCACATCGAAATAGGCCTGGCTGGTGCGCACGATCAGGTCCTGCTCGGCCGCGTCGCGCTGTGCCAGCGCGATTTCGAAGCTGCGCTGGCCCTGGGTGAAGGCAATGCGGTTGGCGGGCCGGTACAGCGGCTGAGAAGCGCTCAGCGTCGCAGTCTGCGTGCTCGCGTTGAGCGTGAAGTCGGGGCGGCTGATTTCGGTGCGCGCGCGGCTCGCGCCCGCCTGCAGGCCGACCGAAGGCAGCAGGCCGGCGCGCGCCTGTTCCGAGCGGCTGTAGGCCGCATCGGTTTCGGCCTGGCGCGCCTGCCATACGGCGTCGAAGCCGCGCGCGCGTTCGGCGAGCTCGACCAGGCTTTGCGACTGCGCCAGCGGCGCGAAAGCGAGCATGGCCAAGAGAGTGCTGGCATTGCGCCAGGGGGTGGGCGAGAACCGCAGCGTGCGGGCCAGGGGCATGGTGTTCCTTGCTAAGAGAAGCCTGCCGCGCCGCGCGTGCGAGGGCACGGACAGACACGGAGAAAAGACCCCGGCGCCATCGCCTGGGTCTCAGTACAGGGGAACCGCCTGGTCGCGCTCGCGCGACCAGGCATCGATTCCGCCGGTAATGTTGGTGACCTGCTCGAACCCCTGGTTGAGCAGGAACATGCCCACATGCATGCTGCGCATGCCGTGGTGGCACAGGCAGGCAATGGGGCGCTCCGGGTCCAGCTCCTGCTGGCGCGCGGGAATGTCCTGCATGGGAATGTTCACCAGTTCAAAGCCTTGCGGCGTGACGCTGGCGGTCGCGCATTCCCAGGGCTCGCGCACGTCGAGCACCAGCGGCGTCAGGCCCTGGGCCTGGACCTGTTGCAGCCATTGGTCGAATTGCGCGGGGCGGACTTGGGCAAGCATCTGCGGCTCCGGGGGCTCAGAACTTGAACGGCGAAGGCTCGGCGAAACCGACCAGACGCGGCGCGTAGGTGTCCCAGGGCGAGGTGGTCTCGAAGCTGTTGCCCGTGCGGGTGACAAACGTGGCGCGCATCACGGGTTCGTGGCCGACGATAGCGCCCAGACGGCCGCCTTCGGTCAGGTGCTGCAGCAGCGCGGGTGGCACCTGTGCGACCGAGCCGCTGAGCACGATCACATCGAACGGGCCTTCGGGCAGTGGGTCGCTGGCGCCGTCGGCCAGACGCACGGTGGCATTGGTCACGCCCGCGCCAGCCAGGTTTTCACGCGCCAGTTCGGCGAGTTCGGGCACGATTTCCAGGCTCAGCACTTCGCGTGCCTGGTGGGCCAGCAAGGCCGCCATGTAGCCCGAACCGGCGCCGATTTCGAGCACCTTGTCGGTGGGCTGGATGCGCAGGTCCTGCAGCATGCGGGCTTCGACGCGCGGCGCAAGCATGTTCCAGCCCTTCTGGGTCGCTTCCTCGGGCGTGCCGTGCAGCGGAATCTCGATGTCCATGAAGGCCAGGCCCTGGTGCTCGGGGGCGACGAATTGTTCGCGCGGCACCTCGTTGAGCGTATCCAGCACGTCCTGCTCCAGCACGTTCCAGGGGCGGATTTGCTGCTGGATCATGTTGAAGCGCGCCTGCTCGACTGGGTCGTTGGCGTTGGCTGAGGTGTTCAAGGGCATGTTCATGGGGTTACTCCGGGGAAAGGCTGATCACGACAAACCTTTGATTCTACGAGGGAGTGGGTACATGTTTCACCGAGGGTCTGCTTTGTGGCGTGTTCGACCCGAAAGGCGCCGCGCCCAGTTGGCGAGATCGTCCATGTAGCAGTACATCACCGGCACCACCACCAGCGTCAGCAGCGAGGAAGTGATCACCCCGCCAATCACCGCCTGGCCCATGGGCGCGCGCTGCTCCGAGCCTTCGCTGACCGCCAGGGCCAGCGGCAACATGCCGAAGATCATGGCCAGCGTGGTCATCAGAATGGGGCGCAGCCGCACGCGCGCCGCCAGCAGCAGCGCCGGCTCGCGCGCCAGCCCCGGCGTGACCGCGCCGGTCGCGGGGTCGGTCTGGTCCTGGCGCGCGCGGATGGCGAAATCGACCAGCAGGATGGCGTTCTTCGTCACCAGGCCCATCAGCATGATCACGCCTATCATCGAGAACATCGACAGCGCCGAGCCGAACATCAGCAAGGCCAGCACCACGCCGATCAGCGTGAGGGGCAGGGCGGTCATCAGCGCCATCGGCTGCAGAAAGCTCTTGAACTGGCTGGCAAGAATCATGTAGATGAAGACGATGGCCAGGGCCAGGGCCGACAGCGCGTAGCCGAACGATTCGTCCATGTCCTTGGTCGAGCCATTGAACTGCCAGCTGTAGCCCGGGGCCAGCGCCAGGCCCTTGAGCGCGCTGCGGATGTCGGCCGAGACTTCGCCGACCGAGCGAAACGACACGTTGGCGGTGATGGACACTTCACGCGTGAGTGCGCGCCGGTTGATCTGGCTGGGGCCGGCCGAGGCGCGGATGTCCGCCACCTGGTCCAGCCGTATGCTGCGCCGCGTGCCGTCCTGGGCCGTGACCAGCAGCGGCAGCCGGCCCAGCTGCAGCGGCGACAGCCGGTCTTCGGGCGCGAGGCGCAATTGCACATCGTAGGTTTCGTCGTTGCTCGCGCGCCAGTTGCCCACGTCCTGGCCTGCAAGCAGCGTGCGCAGCGCGCTTGCCACGGCACCGGTCGACAGCCCCAGGTCGGATGCGGCCTCGCGCTTGATCGCCAGCGTCACGCGCGGCGTGTCGCTTTCGAGACTGGAGTCGACATCGACCAGGCCAGGGATGTCGCGTATCAACGCCAGCGCCTGCTGGTTGAGCCGGCCCAGTTCGGCCAGGTCCTGGCCCTGCAGCGAGAACGCGATCTGTTTTTGCCCGCCCACCGGATCGAGCAGGCCCACCTGGGTCACGGTGATGCCCGCGATCTGGCGCAATTGCGTGCGCAGCTCGGTCGCCAGCGCCTCGGCGCTGCGCGCGCGCTGGTGGCGGTCCGTGAGGCGCACATAGATGCTCGCATGGGTCTTGCCGCGCGCCGCTCCGGTGTTGATGGTGGCGAGCGTGTAACGCACTTCGGGCATGGCGCGCAGCAGCGCCTCGACCTGCCTGGCCTTGGCTTCGGTGGTCTCTATCGAGCTGCCCTGGGGCGTGTGGAACTGCACCGTGGTTTCGGAGAAATCGGCCTTGGGCACGAACTCCGTGCCCAGCAGCGGCACCATCATCACGCTGAGCGCGAAGATCGCCAGCGCCGACAGCGCAGTCGCGAGCCGGTGTCCCAGCGCCCAGCGCAGGATCTGCTGGTAGACGCCGGCCAGCTGCTCGGTCATGCGCTCGAACCAGCCGGTCACGCGGCCTATGCTGCGGTCGTACAAGCTCCTGCGCTGGCCGGACCCGGACGGCGCGTGGACGCTGGGGTCGTGCCAGACGCTCGACATCATGGGGTCCAGTGTGAAGCTCACGAACATCGAGATCAGCACCGCGACGACGATGGTCAGCCCGAACTCATGGAAGAACTTGCCGATGATGCCCTGCATGAAGCCTATGGGCAGGAACACCGCGACTATGGACAGCGTGGTCGCAAGCACGGCCAGGCCGATCTCCTGCGTGCCGTCGAGCGCCGCCGCGTAGGGCGTCTTGCCCATCTGCAGGTGGCGCACGATGTTCTCGCGCACCACGATGGCGTCGTCGATCAGCAGCCCCACGCACAGCGACAGCGCCATCAGCGTCACCATGTTGATCGAAAAGCCCAGCCAGTGCATGAACAGGAAGGTGCCTATCAGCGCGATCGGCAGCGTGAGCCCGGTGATGACCGTGGAGCGCCAGGAGTTGAGGAACAGAAACACGATCAGCACCGTGAGCGCCGCGCCTTCGATCAGCGTCTGGCGCACGTTGTCCACGGCCACGCGTATGGGCCGCGCCATGTCGCCTATGGCTTCGAGGCGCACGCCCGGCGGCAGCTCGGCCTGCATCGCGGCCACGGCGCGGCGCAGGCCGTCGACGACTTCGATGGTGTTGTCGCCCTGGGCTTTTTGCACCGACAGCAGCAGGCTGCGCTGGCCGTTGTACAGCGCCAGGCTTTCGACTTCCTGCGCGCCGTCAAGCACGCGCGCGAGCTGGCCCAGCCGCACCGCGCTGCCCTGGCGGCGCGCGACGATGATGTCGGCGAAGTCTTCGGGGCGCTGCATGCGCGCGTCGATCTGCACCATGCGCTCCTGCGCCAGCGAGCGCACGGCGCCCAGCGGCAGATCCTGGTTTTCGCTGCGCACCGCCTGCGCGACCTGGTCGACGCTGATGCCGAAAGCCTCCAGCGCCTGGGGGTCGAGATACAGATTGATTTCGCGCGGCGTCGCACCGACCAGATTGACGGCCCCCACGCCGCGCACGTTCTCCAGCCGTTTCTTGAGCACCTGCTCGGCCCAGCTCGTGAGCTCGACCGGCGACAGCGGCGGGTCGCGGCCTTCGCCCGTGGGCAGCACGGCCAGCGACCAGACCGCGGCATCGGCGGGATCGAAGCGCTGCACGCGCGGCTCCTCGACTTCGTCGCGCAGCAAGGGGCGCACCGCGGCGACCTTCTCGCGCACATCCTCGGCGGCCCGGCGGCCGTCGATCTGCAGCTGGAATTCGATGATCACCACGCTGGTGCCCGCGTAGCTGCGCGAAGTCAGTGCATTGATGCCGGCCACCGAGTTCACGCCTTCCTCGATCTTGCGCGTGACTTCGCTTTCGACGATCTCGGGCGCGGCGCCCGGGTAGGCGACGGTCACCACCACCACCGGGAAGTCGATGTTGGGAAACTGGTCGACCTTGAGCCGCTGGTAGGAAAACACGCCCAGCACCAGCAGCGCGAGCATCACCATGGTCGCGAACACCGGGTTGTGCAGACTGACGCGGGTGAACCACATGCGTGCGGGCTTTCAGCGGGCGCCGGCGCTGGCCGAGATCTCGACGCGCGTGCCTTCGCGCAACGCCCCGGCACCGGCTGCCACGACCCGGCTGCCTTCGTCCACGCCCTCGATCGCGGCCCAGGCCTGGCCGTCGATCAAGGCCCGCGCGCCCACGCTCACCGGCCGGTGGGCAATGGTCAGCTGGCCATCGGTCGTCGTCTGCACCAGCTGCACATAGGGCTGGGGCTTGTCGGTCAGCACGGCGTCCAGCGGCAGCACCAGCGGCGCGGGCGACGCGCTGGTCTCCAGATCGATCTGGCCCTGCAGGAACATGCCGGGACGCAGCACCGGGGACGTACCGCTGGCGGCGGCGGGCGGGCGCAGCTGCAGATAGACCGCCACGCTGCGCGTCGCGGCATCGGCCCGGGGGCTCACACGCACCACGCGCGCCGTGAATTCCTGCGCGCTGCCGTCAAGCCGCAGCCGTGCAGTCTGGCCCACGCGCACCTGCAGCGCGTCGGCGGGCGGCAGCAGTGCCTGCAGCTGCAGCTCGCGCAGGTCGACGATTTCAAGCACCTTGGTCTCCACGGCCACGCGTTCGCCGTTGTTGACCAGGCGCTGCGCGACCTGGCCGGCGATCGGGCTGCGCAGCACGGTGTCGGCCACGGCCTTGCGCGCGACATCGGCCTGGGCCAGCGCCGACTGGTACTGCGCCTGCGCGGCCTGCAGATTGGCGTCGGAGGTGCGCAGCGCGGTCTGCGAAATGAAGCCCTGGGCCACCAGCGCCTCATTGTTGCTGTGCTGGCGCTGCTGTATGGACAGCTGGGCGCGCGCGGCCTCGGCTTCCTGCTGGGCCTGGCGCAGGCGCGCGCTGGCGTCGGCCGCATCGACGCGCGCCAGCACCTGGCCGGCCTGCACGCTGTCGCCTTCGCGCACGGCCAGGTCCTGCAGCGTTCCCGCGGCATAGGACTTGATGCTTGCCACCTGCAGCGCCTCGACCACGCCTGATACCTGTACGCCCAGCGGCAACGCGCGCCGCTGCACCGTGAGCACTTCGCCGGGCTGCAGGCGCAAAGGCATGGGCGCCGCGCTGGCCGCTTGCTGGCCGGCCTGCTGCTGGTGCTGGCGCTTGATGAGGGCGCGGCCCACGGCGAAGGCGATGGCCAGCGCCGCGGCGATCACCAGGAGCAATATTTTGCGGCGCGTCATGGGGCTAGTGGTTCAGGGTCTGAGCGCGAGCCCGCGCACGAGGTTGTCTATCTGTGCCTCGAGATAGGCTTGCGGGCTGAACGGCATGACGGCGCAGCCGCTGCCCGCGCCCTGGTCCGCGGGCGCCGGCCCGCACCAGGCCATCGAGTTCTGCCAGAACATCAGGAACATCATGGGCGCGAGCACCAGATAGACGCCCGTGTCCAGATCCAGCGGGCGGATTTCGCCGCGTGCGATGCCGCGCTCCAGAATGCGCCGCACCAACGCATTGCCCGGCACCATCACTTCGCGCTGGTAGAAATGCGCGAGCGCGGGGAAGTTGCGCGCCTCGCTGCACATCAGCTTGGTGATGCCTGCAGCCTTGGTGCTGCCTATGCGCTCCCACCACACGGCGTAGCAGTGGCGCAGCAGGGCTTCGCTGTCGCCTTCGAAGACATCGAGTTCGAGCTGCCATTCGGCAAAGCGCCCGGCGATGTTCTCGCGCACCACGGCCTTGAACAGTTCTTCCTTGCTCGCGAAGTAGAGAAACAGCGTGCCCTTGGAGACACCGGCGCGCGCTGCGACTTCCTCCACGCGCGTGGCGGCATAGCCTTTTTCGACGAACAGGTCGAGCGCTGCGGCCAGCAGTTCGCCGGGGCGGGCGTTCTTGCGGCGCGAGCGGCGCTGCGGCTCGGAGGCGTCGGCGATCGGCGAAGAAGGGTCGGAAGCGGAATGGGGCATGTTAATGACTAATGGGTTATTAATATAACCAGGGCGTTTGCGAGCGTCAATGCAAGGGCGCGTGATGCCGCATTGGCGTTCAATCGCGCAGCGGGTTGGAGGGCATCGCCGGTGGCGCAAAGAGGGCGGCTTCCACCCGATCCAGCAACCATGGCAAATCGGGGCCTTGCTCCATTTTCAGGGCCAGGGCGCTGCAGGCCCGGGCCACATCGGGTGATGAAAGCAGGCGCGCCAGTTGCCTTTGCATGCGGCGGGCAGACAAGCGCCTGGCCAGCAGCACTTCGGCAACACCCCATTGTCGGGCGCGAAGCCCATTGTCAAACTGGTCATAGGCAAACGGCACTATCAGTTGGGGGGTGCCCGACCGCAAGGCATCGGCCGTGGTGCCTATGCCGCCGTGATGCACCAGCGCCGCCGCGCGTGGCAAGAGCGCGCAGAAAGGTGCATGGGCCTGCCACAGTACGTGGGGCGGCAATGCCGCAGGCAGTTGCGCCGCATGCGGTGTGACAAAGATCGCCCTGCGGCCCAGCCGCTGCAGCGCCTGCAACGCCGCGGTGAAATACCGTGCGGCATGCTGGTGGCCGGTGCCGGGCGTAAAGACAATCGGTGCGTCGCCCGATGACAGAAACTGCTGCAGCTCGGACGACAGCGTCGCCGTGCACTGCGCGCCGGGACCGACAAAATCGCCGTCTGAAAAAGAGGCCGGCCAATCGGGCGCGGTGGGCGCGTACCAGCTCGGAAACAGGCCCATAGAGACGCTTGGCGCCGCCAGCATGTGCTCGAAGAAATGCGCGACCGCAGGCAGGCCCGCTTGACCGCGCGCTGCATTGAGATGGGGCAATGTGACGGGATCGATCCAGCCCCGGTGGATCAGCTTCCACAGCGCCTGCCGCCATGGGATAGGCACCCAGGCGGGAACTCGCAACGAACCGGCGGTAAGCATGTCGTGGCTGCTGCACAAATTTGCCGGGGCGAGGTAGGCCGCGACAATCCGCAAGTCGGGGCGTACCGATCGGGCCAGCGCTGCCATGGGCACCAGAATCGGATGGGTCAACACCACGCAGGATTCATGCGTCGGCAATTGCGCAATGAACTCGCGCAAGGCGCCAAGGTGGGGCACGAGTCCGCGCCAGATCACGCCCCAGCCCTTGCGTTCGTCCCAGAGATCCGGGTTGCTCAGCAGTGCCTGCCACGCTTCATCGGTTCCGAACGTCAGGCAGGGAATTCCTGCGGCGGTGACCCGGGGCTCGTGGAAGCGCGGCACCAGCATGAGCACCTGGCGACCGCGTTGCAGCAGCCCCTGGCTCAATATGATGAACGGCAGAATGTCGCCCCCGGTTCCGCTGGTGGCGACGAGGATCAGCGGTTCTGCGCCAGCATGCGATCCACCGCCCGCTGGATCGGTCTGTGCAGTGCCTTGGACGTCGATCATTGCTTGCACGCCTTCTTGTTGCGCTGCTCAGAAAATGTCCTGAATGAACTTGTTCAGTTCACTTTCTTCCAGCAACTCGATGGAGAAGCTGCCGAATCTTTTGGGCAACCAGAGAATGCGTGTGCCGCTGGGGGACTCGAGGCTGTTCTTTGCCAAAGCGTTGCCGTTCTCGTCTTCGGGTTGCACGCCCTGGGCGACGAATGCATCGTAGGCGGCTTCTATGTTCGGCGTCGTATAGCAGTGGCGGTAGATCGTGCCTTCGCCGTGGCTGTCCAGCAGGTCCTTGAGGTTGCCTTGAAGGGGTTGGACCAGAATGAAGCGTTCTTGGCCAAACCGCACCATCGCATAGCGCACCCGCAGACCGCCACGATCCCAGGCCTGGATTCTGGAGATTTCGGCGCAAAAGAGGCGGGCGTAGTAGCGGCACGCCGCTTCAAGGTCGTTGACCAGCACGTCGATGTGACTGAACTTGAGATCCATGAGGGCTTTCAATCTAACGGTGTGGCATCCATATGATGAATTGTCATCTGGATCGAGCGTATGGGATTGCTGCGACGTACCCTAAACTCGGCCTGCCTTTCCATCCCATCTCAGGACCTATCCGCCATGGAAAAAACTCCTCAAAGTCAACAAGACAGCCAGCTGGAAACGATTTACCTCGCGGGCGGCTGCTTCTGGTGCACCGAAGCCGTGTTCGATCGCGTGCGCGGCGTGATGGACGTGCAAAGTGGCTATGCCAACGGCCATGTCGACAACCCCAGCTATGAGCAGATCTGCGAAGGCACGACCGGCCACGCCGAAGTCGTGCGCCTGGTGTTCGATCCGCAGATCATCGGTCTGCGCCAGCTGCTCGAGATCTTCTTCGCAACCCATGATCCGACCACGCTCAATCGCCAGGGCAACGATGTGGGCACGCAGTACCGCAGCGGCATCTATTACGGCGATGCCCTCCAGGCCGAAGTGGCGCGCGAGGTGATTGCCGAGCTGGCGCCCGAGGCCGGTGGTCCCATCGTGACCGAAGTGCTGCCGCTGCAAAGCTACTGGCCGGCCGAGGACTACCACCAGGATTATTTCCGCCAGCACCCGGAGCAGGGCTACTGTGCTTTTGTCGTGAGCCCCAAGGTGCAGAAGTTCCGCAAGAGCTTCTCGCAGTGGATGAAGCCGGGCGCCTGAAGGCGTCATGAGCCGCGCGGGCGTGCACCCGTGGGATATTTGTAAAAAATTGGGCAAAAACTGGGCATAATGCAACGCGGTTGCGTTAGTGCCTGGTTTCAGCGCGCATGGCGACCGTGATTTTTGAATTCATCCCTGCGCCTTCCATGCCCATCGCCAATGCTCCCCTGCCGCTGCCTGCCGGAATGCGCTCCACGCGCGCCAGCCAGGCCGTGCTGGCGCTGTTTGCCGCGCGGCCTGATGCCGTGGTCAGCGAAGCCGATGTGGAGCGCAGCCTGCAGGCCCAGGGCATCGCCGTCAACCGCGTGACCGTCTATCGCCTGCTCAACAAGCTGCATGCGGCCGGGCTGCTGCAGCGCAGCGTCGATGCCGACCGGATTGCGCGCTACATGCCGTGCGGTGCGGAAGGCGCGGCGCAGCAGCCACGTTTCGAATGCGACGGCTGCCATCAGCAGTTCCGGCTCGCGGGCCACCAGGCGCGGCTGCAGACCGCCTTGCGCGCGCTGCGCCAGGAACTGCAGGCCGCGGGCCACGAAGAGCTGCGCCTGGACCTGGCCGTGCGCGGCCGCTGCGCCGGCTGTGTACAGACTACCGATGCCGCGGCGTCCTGATGCGCCCCCGTTTCCGATTTCCTACTTTTGCCACCTGAAAGATCTGCCATGAACGTCCTGCGTCGCGCCGCCCTGTTGTTTGCCGCCCTGAGCCTGTCGGTGCTGCCCGTGGCCCAGGCCCAGGCCCATGACCACGACAGCAAGGACAAGGACAAGCACACGTCCCAGGAGTTGAAGGTCGACATCGAGCGCCACCAGGCGATGGCGGCCGCGCACCAGGCTGCGGCCCAGTGCCTGGCCTCGGGCAAGGCGCATGCGGTCTGCCAGAAGGAATTGCTGCAGGCCTGCAAGGGCCTGGCCATAGGCAAGTACTGCGGCATGCGCCACGCGCATTGAGCCGCGTGAACTGATTTTCGCGTCCGCTTCATTGTCATCTTCTCCATGCTGAACCCTCACCCAGCTGCCCGCCAGAGCTACGGTGCGCCCGTGCGCCTGCTCTGGTGGCTGGTGCTGGCGATGCTGCTCGCGCCCGCGCTGGGGCGCATCCACCAGGTGCTGCATCCGCCCGCGTGGCAGGGAACGGCCACGCCGGGCCTTGTGCATGCGCATTCGCAGGCCGGCGCGGCGGTGCAAGATGGCGCGCGCCAAGGCGACGGCTACCCCTGGCTGCTGGCGCTGTTTGTCGGCCACAGCCATAGCGACTGCCAGCTGCACGACCAGCTCAATGCCTGGGCCAGCCCGCCCGTGCTTGCCCAGGCCCTGCCTGCGGCCCTGCTCCAGGAACCTCCACGCCATGTGGAGGGGCGAACCGCATCCGCCGGTTCGGCCGCTTTCTTCGATCCGCGCGCGCCGCCTGCCGACGCCTGATCTTTCCGGTGCCGGTTTCCCGGCGCCGCACTCCCTGTTTCCCCGATTTTTTGCGCAGGCCTCAGGTCTGCGCTGGCGCTGCGCGTTCTCCCGGTGTATTGCCTTGCACCGGCGCGCCGCCTTGCCTGTTTAGAAAGCGTTCCCATGCACCGCATCCAATCCCTCCGGGCTGAGTTTTCCGCGCCCGCCGTTTCCCCGGTACAGTGCCCCACGCAGGTCGCCATTGCCTGCGCCGCGCTGGCCGCCTGGGCCTTCTCCGGCCTGGCTTCGGCGCAGACCGTGGCGCCGGCTGCGGCCGAAGCCGCCTTGTCCGAAGTCACGGTCTCGGCCGGCGGCCTGGGCCAGTCGGGCAGCGAGATGACCACGCCGGCGAGCGTGCTCGAAGGCCAGGAACTGGTGCTGCGCCGCGAAGCCACGCTGGGCGAGACGCTCGGCGGCGAGCCCGGCATCCACTCGAGCCATTTCGGCGCGGGCGTGAGCCGCCCCATCATCCGCGGCATGGACGGTCCGCGCGTCAAGATTCTCAGCGACGGTGCCGAGCTGCACGATGCCTCGTCGATCAGCCCCGACCATGCGGTCGCGATGGAGCCCATGCTCGCCACGCAGGTCGAAGTGCTGCGCGGCCCTTCGGCGCTGATTCACGGCGGCGGTGCGATGGGCGGCGTGGTCAATATCCTCGACAACAAGATTCCCACCAGGATTCCCGAAAAGGGCTACGAAGGCAGCGCCGAACTGCGCTACGGCAGCGGTGCCAAGGAGAAGGCCGGGGCGTTCTCGCTGACCGGCGGCGCAGGCCAGGTCGCGGTGCATGTCGAAGGCCTCACGCGCGACGCCGATGACTACCGCGTGGGCAGCGGCTGGGCCGAAGGCAAGCGTGTGGGCGGCAGCTTCAGCCGCGGCGATACCGGCAGCCTGGGGCTGTCGTGGATAGGCACACAGGGCTATCTGGGCGCGGCCTATACCCGCCAGACTTCGCGCTACGGCCTGCCGGGCCACAGCCATGACTTCGAAGGCTGCCATACCCATGGCGATCATCTGCATTGCGGCAGCCACGACGGCCATGACCACGATGAGCACGACCATGAGCACGCGGACAGCGAAGTGCCCGTGGTCGACATGGTCAGCGAGCGCCTGGACATGCGCGGCGAACTGCGTCAGCCTTTCGCGGGCGTGGCCGCCGTGCGTTTCCGTGCGGGCGTCACCGACTATCGCCACGACGAGATCGAGGAGGGCGCGATTGCCACGACGTTCAAGAACAAGGCGCATGATGCGCGCGTCGAGATCGAGCATCAGCCCATTGGCGGGCTGCGCGGCGTGCTCGGCATGCAGACCACCAACCGCAAGTTCAGCGCCATCGGCGAGGAAGCCTATGTGCAGCCTACCGAGACGCGGCGCAACAGCCTGTTCTTGCTCGAGGAGTACCGCTGGCAGGACTGGCGTTTCGAAGGTGCGCTGCGCCACGAACGCCAGACCGCCGAAGCGCTGACTTCGGGCCTGGAGCGCAAGCACAGCGGCACTTCGGCGTCGCTGGGCGCGGTCTGGCAATTCGTGCCGGGCTACCAGCTCGCGACCTCGCTGACCCATTCGAGCCGCCTGCCCACCGTGGAGGAACTCTATGCCCAGGGCCTGCACATGGCGACATCGACCTATGAGCGCGGCAACGCCGACCTGCAGCGCGAGAAGTCAAAGGCCTGGGACCTGTCGCTGCGCAAGACCGCGGGAGCGACGACGTTCAGCGTCAGCGCGTTCCAGCACCGCGTGAACAACTACATCTACGGCCGCACGCTCGACGAGCACGACGGCCTGCAGCTGCTGCAGTACAGCCAGGCCGACGCGCGCTTCACCGGGCTCGAAGGCCAGGTGCGCCAGCGCCTGGGCAGTCATTGGGGCGTGACGCTGTTCGGCGACACGGTGCGCGCGCGTCTCGACGCGGGCGGCACCTTGCCGCGCATTCCTTCGGCACGCGTGGGCCTGCGCCTGGACGCACGCTGGAACGGCTGGCAAGGCATGGCGGAATGGGTGCAGGTGGGCAAGCAGAACCGCGTCGCGGAATTCGAAAGCACGACCGCCGGCTACGGCATGCTGAATCTGTCGGCCAGCTACCAGATGCGCACCGCGGGCGGCACGCCCTGGCAGATCTATGTCAAGGGTCGCAACCTGACCGATCGCCTGGGCTATGCCCACACTTCGTTCATCAAGTCGGCTGCGCCATTGATGGGGCGCAACATCACCGTGGGCGTGAAAATGGACTTCTAAGGTGCGCGAAAGTGCCGGTTTTGTCGTAACTGTACGTTTGTACAGTTGCGCAAAAAAGGCACTTACGACAGCTTGATGGCTTGCAGCGCGTCTACGCATTGCTGCAGATGGGCGAGGGCGCGCACATCCTCCACGCCTATGCGCCGCACCACTTCCGACGGTGCGGCACCCGCATGCAGCCAGTGCACGATGGCGGTGTTGCGCAGCACCTGCGGGCCCATGCGGGCCAGGGGCAGGGCGCCATCCGGGCTCGCCTGCCTCGCGAGTGCAATCGTCTTGGACGCGATATGGAACAGCGCGCGAATGGTCAGCGGCCCGCCTTTGCGCGACTCGAACAGCGGCGCGGCCTGCTGTGCGGGCGTGCCGCTGTTGTGCCTGAACGCGAGCCAGGCGCTCAATGCGGCCTGCGTGGTCGCAGGCAGGGCCAGGCAGCGGTGCTGCGCGGCACGCGTTCCTTCTATCTGGATGAAAGACGGCTTGTCATCGGCGGCCATCGTGGCCTGGTGCGCATTGCGCAGCGACCCCAGCGTCAACAGCCGCACTTCTTCGGGCGCGAGCGCCATGTCGTACAGCAGACGCAACACGGCCCGGTCACGCGCGCCTTGCAGATCGTCGCTGTCCGGGAAATGGCGGGGCAGGGCTTTCCACAGTGCAGGCGGCAGCACATGGCCCGTGGGCTGCTCGGGGGCAGGGCGTTCTACGGGATGAACCGCCTGCACCGGGTTGTATGTAACCCAGCCTTGCTCCAGCGCATGCGCATAGATGCGATCGAGCAGGCGCCAATAGCGCCGGCGCGTGATTTCGCTGATCTGCCTTCCGGGCTGATGGTGGGCGCGCTGGCCGGGGCGTATCTGCAGAAAGTGCGCGACATCTTCGGCCGTGGCCGCGTGCCAGGCCTTGGGCGCGGCACGGGCGCCGCACGGCTTCCTGGAAGAGGCGGGCGTCTGGCCCTGCAACTGAAGAACCCAGGCATTCCAGACCAGCGCATAGCCGGTGGCCGGTAACTGTGCATAGGCTGGCTGGTCGGCATCCACCTCGCGGCCCCATTCGGCCTGTTGCCAATGCACAAAGACGGCCGTGGCATGGGGCGGCGGCGAAGAGGGCGATGGCCGCGCTGCCGGCGATTGTTGCTTTTCCTTGGGGTTCGTCATTGCTTCAATGTAACTTACATGCGATGGTTGGCCAAGACTTAGGCAAAAAAATGCCATGTACTAGACATGGCAAATCAAGCGGGGCAGGGCATTTTCGGGCCGCAAGCGGCCGCAGGTCACATGCACTTCGGCGCGTGATGGGCGAAAGCGCAAGCCGGGCCGACTCCGCGTGCCGGTGGCCTGGCCTTGCGCGCCGGCGTCGGCGCGCCAGGGTGCTAGCTGCTGAAGACGAAGCCCAGCGCGGCTGCAGCCAGGCTGACGCCGGCCAGGCGCAGCAGATGGCGCGGAACATAGGCCAGCGTCCAACCCGTCACCATTGCGCCCAAGGTCAGCACTCCGACCCACGCCGTGACAGCGACCGCGCCGCTCCAGCCCGCGGCCAGGCAGCTCGCCAGTGACAAACCCAGCAAGGCAATACCGGTCAGGCGCCAGGCGACCGTGGTGTTGACCGAAAGCGCACGGCCAAAGACCTGGTCCTGGTGGCGCTCCATGGCCAGGCTCAGCGCAGTGAAGGCCGGCAGGGCCAAGGCCCCCGCAATCCAGGCACTCATTGTTGTTTCTCCGGTGACTGCGCCACGGGGCGCGGAATCCGCATGCCGGCGCCGCTGGCCGCGCGCTGGGGCAGGGCGATGGCGCCCGATGCACCCAGCTTCCAGGCCGCGAAACCGTGCAGCACGCCCAGTGCGAGCGCGACCAGGTCGAAGCCCGCAACGCTCCATTGGCCGTGCAGCATGGCAGCGGGAAGCGCCGCGCCGCCGGTCGCGGCGTTCAGCAGCGGCAGTGCGGCAAAAGCGATGGCCGCAAGCCACAGCTGTTCGAGCCAGGCGCGCCGATGGGGGCGCAGCATGGCATGCAGCAGGCACAGGCCCCAGACGACAAAGAAGCTGCGGATTTCCATGTCGGCGCGCTGGGCGATGTCCACGGGAAGCAGCCGGTTGGCCCAGAAATAGCCGGCTGTCGCGACCGACAGACCCGCGATCGCGGCGATATTGAGCACTTCGACCAGCCGGTGGCCGCGCGGCGTGCGGCCCAGCTTGCGGCGTTCGGGCAGCCGCTTGACGACCCAAAGCACCATGCCGGAGCCTGCCATCACGGTGCCTATCACGCCGGACAGGAACAGCAGCCAGCGCAGCGCGGGATCGGCAAAGCGTCCCAGATGGATGCCCATCATCGCCCCCGAGACCGCCTGCGCGGACGACGTGGCGCGCGCTTCGGGAGGCGTTTGCGGCGCGCCCGTCACGCCGTTGAACAGCAGCCGCTCGCCACCGCCGCGCACCAGGGCGCGCGCGCCTTGTTCGCGCAGCTCGATGGTTGCCTGCGGCGTACCGGGCCGCTGCACGACAATGGTGCCCACGCCCCGGTCCGGCCAGCGTGCCTGGGCCGCGGCCATCAGCGGGGCGATGGCCGTGAGCTGCGCCGGCTCGGCGGACTGGGCTCGGCCGGCGCGGCCCGCGTCACCGCGTTCCCCCGATGCACCCGCTGCAGCCGCGGGCCGGCCCCGGCTTTCCGCGAAGTATTTCTGCGTATCGCCGTTGTAGACCGCGTCTATGCCCCAGGGCATGAGCATGAACATCAGCAGCAGCAGGCCGCTGAACGTGATGATGATGTGGAACGGCAAGGCCAGCACGGCGGTGGCGTTGTGCGCGTCCAGCCACGAGCGCTGGCCCTTGCGCGGCCGGAAGGTGAAGAACTCGGTGAAGATCTTCTTGTGCGTGATCACGCCGCTGATGATGGCAACGAACATGAACATGGTGGCGATGCCGACGATCCAGCGCCCCCAGACGCGCGGCATGGCGTACAGCTCGAAATGAAAGCGGTAGAGAAAGCTGCCGCCGCGCGTTTCTCGCGGCTGCAGCACCTCGCCGGTGCCCGCATCGAGCTGCACGCGCTGGTTGCCGGCCCGGCCCGCGGCCGCGCCGGGCTGGCGGAAGTTGGCCTCGACCGCGGTCTGGCGCTCGCCGGGCAGATTGATGGTCCAGCTGGTCGCATCGGGCGTGAGCTTTTGCATTGTCGCCAGCGCCAGCGCCGCGGTCTGCGGGCCGGGAATCGACTGGTGCAGTTCGGGCCGCATCCAGTCGGTGATCTCGTCGAGGAAGTAGCTCAGCGTGCCCGTGAAGAACACCGCATAGAGCAGCCAGCCCAGCAGCAGGCCGCTCCAGGTGTGCAGCCACGACATGGACTGGCGCAGTCCCTCGGGTTTGCCATCGGGCCTCATGCGCCAGCTCCCCGCAGGACAAAGGTCAGCGCGCCCAGCAATGCTGCCGGTACGGCGATACCCAGCCAGGCACGCCAGGCGTTGGCACAGCCAAATGACCAGAGCGCGGCGAGGGCATGGGCGATGAACGCGAGCATCGTGGCCCACATCACGGCATCGACGCCGCTGCTGCCGGCGCGTGCCAATGCCAGGCCGATACCGGCCGCAGTGGCGCAGGCCAGGGCGTAGCCGCCGCCGATCGCCGCCAGCGCGCGCGAAGCAACAGCAAGGCGGTAGCGGCCCATGAATGCCGGCAATTTACGAGGCGGGCCGCCGGGCGCAGTTCGGGAGGCGATATCGCTCATTGCCGGCGCGCGCAAGCGTTGAAATGGAACAGAGGGCAGCTGAGCGCAGTTTTGCCCAAGCCCTGAAGGAGGAAAGCAGTCATATTGGCCATCAAATGCGAATGGGACTCAATATAGTGCCTTCTGCCGGCTGTTTTTCTAACGGCAGGTAAAGTTGGGGAACTTTACCGGGAATGCCTGAGGCGTCGCCGCCGCGATGCGTTGCCGCGCTGGCAGACGAATCACATGGCAACCATTGCCCGATCTCATTGAATGTAACTTACATAAATTGATTGAGAATGAATTGAAAGAGAAGGCGAGGGGATTGAGAGAAAAGTGCCATGCGCTTCGCGCATGGCTGACCAGGAAGAGGGCGGTTTTCTGCCCATTGCAGTTCAGGGCGCGAGGCGTTCGCGCGTCCATTGGCCGTTGTCCAGGCGGTAGCGCAGGCGGTCATGCAGCCGGCTCTTGCGGCCCTGCCAAAATTCAAAACGCTCGGGAACCAGCCGGAAACCACCCCAGTGCGGCGGCCGCGGCGGCGACAGCAGAAATTGCGCGCCATAGCGCGCCGCATTGGCCACCAGCACGCTGCGTCCGGAAATGACCTGGCTTTGCGGGCTCGCCCAGGCGCCTATGCGCGAATCCAGCGGACGGCTCTGGAAGTAGGCGTCGCTTTCCTCGGCGCTGACTTTTTCCACCCGGCCTTCGATGCGCACCACGCGCTCGAGATCGACCCAGTGGAACTGCAGCGCGGCAAACGGATTGCCCGCGAGTTCACGGCCCTTGCGGCTGTCGTAGTTGGTGTACCAGACAATGCCGCGCTCGTCATAGCCCTTGATCAGCACGATGCGCGTGCTCGGCCGCTGGTCGGCGCCCACGGTGGCCAGCGTCATGGCGTTGGGCTCTGGCACCTGGGCATTCACCGCTTCCTGCAGCCACTGGTCGAACTGCTGCATGGGATTGGCGTGCGAAGCGTCTTCGCTGAGTTCCGCGCGCTCGTAGCTTTTGCGCAGATCGGCAATGGAGGAGGAAATTTGGCTCATGCCGCCATTGTGCATGGCGGCATGCGTGCCTGGAGCCAGCGGCGCGCTTGTTCTGCACAGCCGCGAGGCTGTGCGCGTTCAGGCCGCGCGCAGAGGATCGGCGTTCGATCCCGCCGCATGCGCGCGGGAGTTTTCCTGAATCAGCTCAATCTTGTAGCCGTCAGGATCCGTGACGAAAGCAATCACCGTGCTGCCGCCCTTGACCGGACCGGCTTCGCGCGTCACGTTGCCGCCTGCGGCCTTGATCTTCTCGCAGGCCGCATAGGCATCGGCCACGCCCAGCGCCACATGGCCGTAGGCCGTGCCCAGGTCATAGCTTTCCGTGCCCCAGTTGTAGGTCAGCTCGATCTCGGCCTGGCCGGGATTGCCGCCATCAAAGCCCAGAAAAGCCAGCGAGTACTTGTATTCGCTGTTTTCGGACTGGCGCAGCAGTTGCATGCCCAGCACCTGGGTGTAAAAGTCAATCGAGCGTTGAAGGTTGCCAACGCGCAGCATCGTGTGTAGGAATCTCATGCGCCAATTGTGCCGCCAGATGCGGGCCGTTGCAGAAATCGGGCTGTCGTGGGGCCATACTGCCCCAGACCGCTTCACCGCGCTGCGGCAGGCGCAAGCCGTGGCTGTGCGCCCCGCGCGCGCTGGCTGTGGCACCAGGGGTTCTACAAGTATCCAGAATTCGTCCGACACTTCCCACCGTTCACCCGCAAGAACAGCCGCAAGCTCAGCAGCGCAGGTGCAGACCCGAACTGGTCCATGATCTCTGTGGAGATCCCGCGGACCATGACCTTCGTGGCCGGCGGCTCGGTCACGGCCATTTGCGTTGCAACCAAGCGCGCCATTCTCGGTAATGATGCAGCGCGTAGCCGGCAAAGGACGGCTCCTTGGCCAATGCGGCGCTGACCTTGGAAATCTCGCGTTCCATCACCCGCGGTCCCTCTTCATAGAATGTGACCTTGTCAATGTCGTTCTTTGTCGTTTCCAGTCCGATGACCACGCGTTTGCCCACCTTGTTTGCATAGGCGATCTCGCTCGCCGCATGGGAGAGAATGCCGTCACGGCCCTCGGCCTTGTCGCGGTAATCCATCAGCGCCACATAATCGTATAGATCGATGACGTGCTCGCTGACGGGCCTTTTCTGCCCTCGCCAATCAAGTTGCATGCCGTCCAGCCAGAACGGGATGGCCGGACCGACCGACAGATCGGCACCGGCCAGCGTCTTCAGGCGCATCAATGCGGCGCTCATCTCCAGAAATTGGCGCATCAGCTCCACGCGTGTATCGTCATTCCAGGCATTCAGAAGATGCGGCTCTATATCCATGTTGATGCCGTCGAAACGCGCCGCGGGCGGCGCTGCCTGGTTGTATGTCAGTACGCGCTGGAACATGGCCTGGGCGTCTGCTCGCCGCTCCGGGAGGATATAGGTTTCGGTATGCAGATAGGCGGACCCCAGCAACGCATAGACGTGCATTCCCTTCTCATGCGCACTCTCGATGAAGCTGCGATAGAGCGCGGGATTATCGGCAATCAGATTGCGGGATTTATACGCGTCGGCATATAGATACAGCGTATTCACGCCATTCTTTTTCATGAAGGCAATGGCATCTGCTGCGACCTCAGGTTTTTCCACCATCGCATAGGACTCGGCTTCCCAGATCCAGAGCGCGCGATCCGGTGGCCCTTCAGCCGCGCGCGTGATCGACCAGGGCATGCCCAGCAAAAGCAGTACAGCAAGCAGATGGGCTTTCATCTTGGCTCCAGAGAGATGTGAAAGAAGCCGGCGCCGACACGCTTTCCCGAATTGGGATCGGCAGGAATGACGGCCAAATAGCGCTCGGACCGAAGAACGTTTTCGGGCAGCCGCAACTGCACGGTGCGCGATTCGCCCCCGGTCAACCGCAACGGCGCGCCATTGACCTCTTGCAGTTCCTGTCCAGCCGCATCGGTGACGACCAGCAACGGAACGAAAGCCGTGCTGGAGCGGCTGCCCGCATTCAAGAACGTGACGTGTACATACTGGCCTTGCAGGCTGACATTGCGCACCTGCAACTGCACCGTAGCATCGGTGTTCGCGGAAGCGGCGGACGGCGCCTGCCGTGCCCCGGCATCCCAGGCTGCGAATTCCGTGACAGCTTCGGGCGGCAGCAGCCGACCGCTCGCCAACATGCGTTGGCTGGCAGCGTTGAAAGCCGCCAGCTTGCTTTGCAGGCGTGCCTGCTGCGGTGCATTGGCGACCGCTTCCGCCGCCAGCTGCGCGGACACGCTGTAGAGCTGCCCGCGCAGCAGAAACCAGTCACCTGACAGCATCCCTGGCGATTCGGTCTTCACCGGCTTGATGGGAATGTCGTGCAGGTTCCGGTAGGCTGCGAACATATCCAGTCCCTTGCCCAGCCAGGCGGTCTGCACCGGGGTGCGCAGTCCGTAGGCATGGGACAGCCACGCCAGCAGCGACGGCGTGAGATCCAATTGCGACGAAACCGCCGCGATGCGTGCCGGGCTCTTGAGCAGCGGTGAATAGACCAGCAGCGGCACATGGTGACGTTCCAGGGCGTCCACCAGCGGCAGTTCGGGCAGACGGTGATCTCCTGTCACGATGTAGACCGTGTCCGCATGTCCTGGCAATGCCTGCATTCCGTCGATGAAACTGCGCACAGCGTCGTCGGTGTAGAGCACGGCGGAAAAAATATCGATGTTGTCGACATAGAACTGCCTATGCGCTGGCTGGATACCGAGCTCCTGCAAACGCTCCAATACGCGCGCGCGATAGCGTTCCTGGCCTGGAAAATGGTAATCCGTGTGCATGCTGATGGTTTGCAGCGCGACGATGGCCGGCGCGTCGCTTTCCTTGGCCTCATCGGCCAGCGCCAGCCGCACCAGATCTGCGTCTGCGAACCCCCAGCTGTTGCTGCCCGCGGGCAAGCTATGCCGGCGCAGATGCCACGGCAGGTCACGCAGCTTCGTCACACCTTGGCGCGTCAAATACGCGCGTTCGCTGTCGAAATCCAGGTTGGTGCCGCTGTAGAACCGTGCGTCATAGCCGTTGGCCAGCAGCACGCTGAAAAGATCGGCGTGCTCGGGCATCCTGTCGCCCAGATCGGCAAAGCCCTTTTCTCCGAAGGGCAGAGAGCCGAAAAGCGAGGGCAGAACACCGAAGGTGCGCCCCTGCGGGGCAATGAAATGCTCGAAATACAGGCTGCGGCTGGCCAGCTCATCGAGGGCGGGAGTGAAGCTGCCAAGACGGGCATCGGGTCCAGAGAAATCTCTGCCCAGTCCTTCCACCACAATGACCACCAAGCTAGGCGGCCGGCGCGCGGGAGAAAAATAGCCGCCCAGCACATCTTGCGTGCGCTCTGCACGCATGAAGGGGTAGTCCGGGTCGGGCGGCGCTGCTGCTTGTGACGCAGCGTCGGCTGCATCGTCGGCGCCCGCAATGGCGTCCGGTGCCGGCGCAGGCCGCCATTTTTGCGCCAAGCTTTCCAGAAAGAAACCTGCCTTGTCCTGCGCCCTCATGCGGCGGTCCAGGTCCAGGCCCTGCGACCAGGCGCCATGCAGCGGCAGCAGCCAGGCGGCAAGCGATAGCGCCACCAGCACCCCCAGGGGCAGGGCGCTGCGCGGCAGCGGCAGGCGCCAGGCAAGCATCAGCCCGGACCACAGTACGGCCAGAGCCAGCAGTCCCACCAGCAGCGGCGCCACACCGATCGCCACATTGGCCCCACGTACGGTGGTGGTGATTTCATTCAGGGAGTAGCTGAACAGATCGCTCCCAAGCGGGGTTCGGGCAATGAGGAAATAAAGCGACAAGCCCATCTGCGCGAGAAGCAAGGCGCTCCATGCCAGCGCCAGCGGCCATGGTTTCGGCTGGCGCAGAAAAAGCCAGGCACTGAGAAACAGCAGCGGCAGCCAGCGCAGAAAATCCGCGACGTCAAACCCTGCGGCCACCGTGGCCAGGTGCGGATCCAGCGGTCCGCTGGCGACCAGTTCAGCTACGCGAACGACACCGCTCGCGGCCAGCCATGCAGGCAGCACCCAAAGAAAACGCCTGGCCGCGCCACGCCAACCCAGAGGCACGGCGGCATCAGTGGCGGCTTTCCCGGTCGACACTTCATCACCACCGACGATAGACGGACATCGAAACCGAGAACTGGCTTGGTGCGGAGCTGTCATGCCCATAGTCGCCCGTGAGCTTGAAGCCCCACGTCCGTTCGGGGAAAAATACCCAGGACACCCCCACCAAGCCATTGCGGACCTGGCTCAGGCCTTGGCCCGGGAGAAAATCGTTGCCACGGCCATGACCCACGCGGAATTCGACATAGCTGTCGGCATCGCCACGGTAATAGTTGCGCAGAATGGCGCGATAGCCATTGCTGCGGGTGCCGTCGCTGCTCGGCACATGGGTGGCGCGTACGCGGGCGTAGTAATTGCCAAAGTATTTGCCCACACCCAGCCCATAGATGTTCACATCGTCGCTGAATTTCAGCCGGTCATAGCTGCCCGACAGCTCCCATCCACTGCCCACACCCTGGAATAGTTCTGCCCGGGAGGCGTAGTGCGGATACAGTCTGTCGCCCGATGCGCGCTGGTAGCGGACGTTGGCGTAGGCACGCGACCAAAGGTCTACATAGCCATCGAGCGCCACGGCGCTGTCGTGACCGCCGAATCGATTCGCCCGCAACAACTCCACTGCCAGTGAGCCTTTCGTGAACTTCCGGCGCAGCGATATCGAGTAATCGTTCCAGGGCCTTCGACTGCCTTCGAAGCCGGTGTGCTCATAAGTTCCACTGGCGATCCAGCGAAATCCCGGTGGGGCCGTATCGGTGCGATTGGCTGCGGGCGGTCTGAGCGAGACCATCAGTCCTTCCACCTCCACGCGCGCCAGGCCGTTTGCCTCGGCCCGGCCAAATGCGTCGGCAGCACCGCTGTAATCACCCGCGTCACGCAGCGCGCGGCCCAGCGCCACAAAGGGTGGGGCGTCCGCAGGATCGAGCCTGGCCCACTCTGCGTAGGCTTGCGCCGCCTGCGCCGGGCGATCGCTCCAGAAATACATGTCTCCCAGCGCGGACCATGCATCGCCATAGCTGGGGTGGGCGGCCGTCACTGCCCTGAGGTCCTGCTCCGAGGCATCCCAGCGGCCCATCCAGGCCAGCGTGCGGCCACGCGCCAGCAGCAAGTCGCCGTTGCCGGGGCTTTCTGTCAGCAAGCGATCGTACAAAGCCAGCGCGGCTTCGCGTTGCCCATTGACCGCAAGCTGCCGCGCCTGGGCCATCTGTTCCGTCAGGCCAGGCGCTGCCAATGGCTGTGCGCTGGACGCTGCGGGGACCAGCGCCATGGACAAGAAAGCCAGCACGGTAGCGACATCGGTATGAAATCGAAGATGCATGGTGTACTTTCGATGGCTTAAGGAACGGAGGTGTCCGAGGCCGTGGCCTGGGGGGGTGTTCTTGACTCCACCGCATCAGGCACTTGCCAGGACCCGTCGCGACGTATTTTTCCCCAGCGCCGAACATGCCGCCGCGCGCTGAACGCCCAGCGCATCAGTCCGGTGACACGCCAGACCGCAGTCAACTGGCGGTAGCCAAAGTTCTCCAGCACGGCCCATGCGAGCAGTTTGATTTGCTGGCTTAGCTTGGGGTACATGCGGTACGAAAGCTCCTCCAAGAGCAGGGCATTGATGGAGAGCAGGACGCCGATGCCGATCGCGGCGATCAGGAAGATCAGGAAGATCTGCCCCGACACCAGGCCCAGGATCAAGAGCACGGTCATGACGACATAACCCAGCAGTTCAATCAGCGGTCCGATGAATTCGAACAACAGCATGAAAGGGAAGCTGAGCCAGCCAAGAACGCCGCTGCGTCGGCTGAACATCAGGCCCAGATTGGGCCACAGGCTCTCGGCCAGTCCGCGTTGCCAGCGAATGCGCTGGTTTCGCAGCGACTCCAGGTCTTCGGGCACTTCCGTCCAGCAAATCGGATCGGGAACGAAGGTGATGCGGTATGGCCGTTTTTCCTCACGCATGGCACGGTGCAGGCGGACCACCAGATCCATGTCTTCGCCCATGGTGTCGCGGCGGTAACCACCAATCGATATCACCCGCTCCTTGTAGAAGACGCCGAAGGCGCCGGAGATGATCAGCAAGGCATTGAAGGGCGACCAACCCATGCGTCCGAACAGGAATGCCCGCAGATACTCGATCAGTTGAAATCCAGCCAGGAATCCCTTGGGCAAACCCACCTTGTCCAGCAGACCGTTCTTGACCGAGCAGCCGTTGAGCACGCGCACCACGCCGCCACAGGCCACGGTGCGTGCGTCCTGAAGAAAAGGCCGCACCACGCGCGACAGGCTGTCGGTTTGAAGAACGCAGTCGGCGTCTATCGTGCAGTAAAGCGGGAAGCGAGCGCAGTTGAGCCCGGCATTCAAGGCATCGGCTTTGCCGCCATTGGCTTTGTCGACCAGGCGCAGGCGGGGCATCGTCGGCGAGAAATAAAAGCCTCTGACGTCCTCCGTCTTGAGGCGGCGGCGATAGGCCTCGGGAAACGGCAGCATGCCAAAGGCGTTGATCACCGTTTCCAGGGTCTTGTCGGTGGAACCGTCGTTGATGATCACAATCTCGTACTCGGGATAGTCCATGGCCATCAAGGAACGCACGCTGGAGGCGATCGATTGCGCTTCGTTGTACGCCGGCAGAATGATGCTGACGGGCGGCTGGTAGGCGCGCAATGCAGCGGGCAGGTAGCGCGCCCTGTGCTCGCGCATGTGGCGCACGATGCTGAACCCGGAAATCACGCTGAGCAGCAGGTAGGCCAGGTTCAGCACGACAAAGTAGAAGAGGAAAAACCACTGCAGCGACGTCATCCAGCTCACCCAGGGCATCTGCCCCAGTTCAGCCGCAAACTGATGCCACCCGGCCGCAAGGGCGTTGAAGAATTCGTTCATGCCATCCTCCGTTGCGGTAGTTCCGACAGCACATGCTGGATGATTTCTCGTGCGAACACATCATGCTGTCTGGCGCCTATGCGTTGAATGCGTTCCTCATTTCCTGCGCACAGGGAACTGAGGGCTTGGGCCGCTCGGTAGCGCACCCACCACTGCCTGTCCGACAGCAACGGAACCAGGCGTGCCTCGTCGCTGTTGTCCCCAAGGCGAGCCAGCGCGGTGGCCGCATGCATGCGCACATGCCAGCGGGGATGGGCGAGAAAACTTCGCACGTGATCGACATCGGCGCGATCGGTGACCATCTGCAGGCAGGTGGAGAGCACGTGATCGTCCATCTTGGAATCCAGCAACTGGCGGATGACAAGCGCCGCGCGTTGCGTGTCCGTATCGGCCAGGAAGCGCACCAGCCTGGCGGCGGTATTGTCGCTGGCGCGCAAAACCGCACTGGACAGGACGGACGCCGTGTTGTCGGCGTCGTTCCCTTTGAGAATGCGCGCCACTGTCCCATCCGGCCAGTTCTCGTGTTCGGCAATCGCCGGAACAAACAGTTCCAACGCTCTGGCAGAGTCGATCTGTGTCAGCGCCCGGGCGGCGCAAAGCGACAGGATGGGGCCGGGATCGGAGAGATAGGGGACCAGCGTCTCGAAGTCGCGCATATCTCCCTGATGGCCCAGAGCGATGATGGCCATCCCGCAGTCGTGATAGCTGCCGTGCAGCATGCGACGGGCCACTGCGGAGAGACCTACGCGTTCGCCGATATTGCGCAGCTGCGCATTTCTCTCGGGCGCCGCTTCGTGGATATCGTTCCACGCTTCGATGAAGGCCGGTGCATCGCGCGCCGGGAGCGCGGGGAGGGCGATGTTTTCCCCTGTCGATGCTCTTTCAAAGAGGTTTCGCCATTGCTGCAGTCCACGCAAGTGCCGGCGCTCTCGGTGCTTGGTGAACCAGCGCATCGCAAGGATGATCAAAAGCATGATCAATGCCAGCGAAATCGCGCAAACGCCGATCCAGAATGCAAACACCACATTCGGAGTGTTGTCCAGGAAAAAACGCATTTTTTTCTCCCTGCTTCACGATCACCACATGCGCACACGACTTGGAGTGCTGCCAATCGATGAAAACTATCGCATTCATCGTTTGGATTTGACGCCGCTGTTACAGATGCTAGGCCTTTTGTTGAAGACTGTCACTTGTTGTACCGGGTTTGGTTACAGATTTATTTGCGCCGCCACTTCAAGCCTTCTATTTGGCCCAATTCCTTGAATATCGAAGCATGCGATGGCCCGCGGGCCAGGCCTATGCGTGAAACTGGCGTCGCGGTCGGGCTTATCGGCGAGGGCGCGCTGGCAAAGCCAATCCTGTGGTGGTCACGCCGCGGCCTACCGTTGCTTTGCCATCTGACGTGGGGGCACCTGGCCGTGGCCCTGGAAGTTCGACCGCCAGCCAGGGGGATGGTCGTAGTGTGTCCGGCTGCAGCCCAGGAATATTTCACTCCTGAAATGGATGAGCGAACGAAACTTGGAACTCGAGGTCGTGGCAGCCAAGACCGGCTGTTTTCTTAAGTGGTGGCTACTAGATACGATGTATATTATGTTAAATCGCATAGTAGCAATCCAGATCAACTGAACTCTGCCGCGCCCTGCGTCGCTGGCATCCTTTGGACCTGATGCATTTCGCGGACTTGATGGGCTCCGTGCACCGCCATTGCCGGTTGGCGTTGGCCCTATCGCTTGAACCAGATCGCGGTGACCAGCAAGGCCAAAAAGATGCCCAGCTTGATCCAGTTGCCGCGCCATGCTCTGGCGTGCTTGCGGCGCGCGACGTCATGTTCACTCACGCGAAAATCGGCGCGCTCGATAATGGGCGGCTAGTCACCCATGGGATGCTGCTGGGCTTGCTCATCGGCGTGGGTGTCGCAATACGCTTTCTGTGCATGAGGCGTGCATATAGGCGTGTCCGCGTTGCTGCGCCTCCTCTTTTGCGGTCACCACGCGAGCAAACGCGTTTCTCGCATCTGGGCACGGTTTACTCTCCTAAAAGTTACCGGCGCGAAAGAGCGCCGAAGAAATAGCAGCGCCTGAGGTTACGATTTGTGACGCATGTGCGTTTCATGCGAGACTTTCCTCATAAGGGAGGAACCATGAAAACATTGCTATTTGTCATCGTCCTGGCTGTTCTGGGATGGGTGTACTTCACCAAGATCGCCAAAAAAGGCGCGGCGCCGGGCGCGGAGGAAAAAGGAAGTTCCGCAGAGCAACCCAGGCGCAGGCAATTGCTGTCGGAGCGTGAACAAGCCATGCATAACCGGCTCTCGCATGCGCTTCCCGACTTCGTCGTGTTGGCCCAGGTCAGCTTCAGCGCGCTGCTGACCGCCAAGGCCTATGCCGCGCGCAACACGTTCGATCGCAAGATCGCCGATTTCGTGGTGTGCGACAAGGCTTTCCAGGTGCTGGCCGTGATCGAACTGGACGATGCCAGCCATAAGGGAAAAGCCGAGAAGGACGCGGCGCGCGATGCCATGCTGGTCAGCGCGGGTTACCGTGTGCTGCGATATTCGAATATCCCGGACATAGACCGCGTGCGCGGCGATTTCCTGCCCATTGAACCGACACCGCCTGCGCAAGCGCAGCGACAGGCGCCTGTGACAAGCTAGCGGCGCGATTTGGCGCAGTAGGCGGACAAATCAGTTCAGACGTTACGCTGCGCCAATCGATCCGCCACCGCTGACAGATCGGCCAGCGTATCGGTGTCGGCGAGAGCACCCCAGTCTTGCAGTACCACTGGCTGCAGCTGATTCTGTGCCTGTGCTGAGCGCACCACGCTCTGGGCGCCGCTGTCTCCCGTCAACTGCTGCAGTTGATCTTTCCACGCCGCGGAAAAGCCCACGGGATGGCCCCACTGGCCCTGGATCTGCGGCCGCACCACGCCGCCCAGCGCTTGCAAAGCCTGGGCGACGGCACGCAGGCTTTGCGGCGAGATGGCCGGAAGATCACCGGGCAGAATCAGCCAGCCGCTGGCGTCTGGCGACAACGCCACGCCGCGCGCGATCGAATGGCCCATGCCTTCGCTGCGCCACAGCGGGCTGTTTTCAACGAGCACCGCACGCAGCCCGGTGGCGGCGACGGCCGCCAGCGTGTGCTCGAGCACGCTGCGCCCATGCAGCTGGGCCTGCAGCTTGCCGGTCTGCGCGCCCGAAGCGCGAAAGCGCTGTCCCTGGCCCGCGGCGAGAACCACCACCACGGGATCACTGTTGTCGTTGCTGCTGTGCATCGCGGCCATTGTAGAAAGTCTGGCACGCAAGCTGCTGGCCATGGGGAATGCACATCCATGCCCGGGTTCTCAAATCCTTCGACATGATCCGCCGCTGCGGGTCTATCCGTGAGGCTTCACGCCATCTGCACATTGCCTCGTCGGCGATCAATCGCCAGTTGCTGCAACTCGAGGACACGCTGGGCATGCCGCTGTTCGAGCGCCTGCCGCATGGGCTGGAACTCACGGCCGCGGGCGAAGCCTTTGCGCGCCATGTGCAGAACGTCTTTCAGGACGAGCGCCGCCTTTCCCAGGAACTTGGTCAACTGCAGGGCCTGCAGCGCGGGCCCCTGCATGTGATGGCCGTCGAAGGCCTGTGCAGCGATCTGCTGCCGCGCATGCTGGCCCGGCTGTACCGCCGTCATCCAGGACTGTCGGTGCAATTGCACACCGGCGGATCGGCGGCCACGGCCCAGGCGGTGCGCACCGGCGATGCCGACATCGGGCTGGGGTTCTCGATAGCGGCCGATGACGACCTGCAGGCCTGCTGCCTACGCCGGGATCCCGTAGGTGCGGTGCTCAGCCCCGAGCATCCGCTCGCCGGCCGGGCCAGGCTGAGTCTGGCCGAATGCGCGCAGGCGTCGCCCTTGATACTGCCCTTGCCCAGCCTGTCGTTGCATGCGCTGCTGGCCCCGCTGCTCTCGGGCCTGCCCGAGCGCCCTGCCGTTCTGCTGGAAACCGCCTCGCTTGATCTGGGCAAGCGCCTCGCACAACAAGGCCTGGGCATTGCCTTTCAAAGCCGCTGGGGGCTGGAGCAGGAAATGGCGTCGGGCCAGCTGGTGCATGTGCCGCTGCATTCGCCGGCACCACTGTGGTGCGAACTGGGCGTCTACGTGCGTGCCGGGCGCAGCCTGCCGCCCGCGGTCACTGCCTTGGTGCATCTGCTGATGGCTGAGCTCGCGGATTGAGGCGGCGCGCCAAAAACGGCAGCACCCTGCGCCAAAAACGCTGCTACCCACTGCCCCCGACTCCTTTTTAGACTGGCGGCTGTCGCGCTTGCAAACCGTTTTTTGAATGTTCCCGCCATGACCACCTCCCAACTGCAGCTGCCCGTGATCGATATCCATGCCTTGCGCCACGGCAGCGCCGCCCAGCGCCAGGCCGTTGCCGCGCAATTGGGCCTGGCCTGTGAAACCCACGGCTTTTTCTACATCACTGGCCATGGCATCGATGCGGCGCTGATAGATGGCGTGTTTGCTGCCAGCCGCGCCTTCTTCGACCTGCCCGAAGCGCGCAAGAACGCGCTCGACAAGCGCCACTCGCCCTGCAACCGCGGCTACGAGCCGCTGCGCGCCCAGACGCTCGAAGCCGGCGCGCCGCCCGATCTCAAGGAAAGCTTCTATATAGGCGCCGAAGTGCCGGCCGATGATGCGCGCGTGCTGGCCGGGCGTTTCAACACCGGTCCCAACCAGTGGCCCGGCGAGCTGCAAGACTTCGCTTCCACCACCCAGGCCTATTACAAGGCGGTCTATGCGCTGGGCGCCGATCTGGTGCGCGGCATGGCGCTGTCGCTGCAGCTGCCCGCGGATTTCTTCGAAGCCTATCTGAGCGACGCCGCAGCCACGCTGCGCCTGCTGCACTATCCGACCCAGCCCGGAAATCCGGCACCCGGTGAAAAGGGCTGCGGCGCCCACACCGATTTCGGCGGGCTCACGCTGCTGCTGCAGGACGATCTGGGCGGCCTGCAGGTCTGGGATCGTCAGCACCAGGGCTGGATAGACGCGCCGCCCGTGGCCGGCAGTTTCGTGGTGAATATCGGCGATCTGTTTGCACGCTGGACCAATGACCGCTATGTGTCCACCCTGCACCGCGTGATCAACCGCTCGGGCCAGCGCCGTTACTCGGTGCCCTTTTTCTTCACGGGCAATCCGCTGCACGAAGTGCGCTGCATTCCCACCTGCCTGGGCGAAGGCGAGGCACCGTGCTATCCCGCGACCACGGTCGAAGACCATCAACGCGCCTGTTACCGCCGGACCTATGCCACCGCCGCGGCCTGAGACCATGAGCCACTCGACTTCCAGCGCCGGCGTGCGCGATATCGTGCTGATCCATGGCGCCTGGCAAGGCAGCTGGGCGTTCGACGCCTGGCGCCCGCTGCTTGAAACCGCGGGCTGGCGCGTGCACTGCGTGGACCTGCCGGGCAACGGCCATACGCCTGCAAGCGCCCAACGGCCCACGACGCTGGCGGGCTATACCGACCATGTGTGCGAGGTTCTGGCTGCGCTGCAACGCTCCGCCGTGGTGCTGGGCCACAGCGGCGGCGGCATCGTCGCTTCGCAGGTGGCCCAGGCCCTGCCCGATCAGGTCGCGGCTCTGGTCTACCTTGCGGGAATGATGCTGCCCGGCGGCATGGCGTATTCCGACCTGATTGCCCAGGCCAGGGCCGATGACCCCGACTGGGTCTATAGGGGCATAGCGCCGCATCTGCGCTGGAGCGCAGACGGCGCGCACAGCGAAGTGGACCGAGACGGCGCGCTGGAGACCTTTCTGCATGACTGCCCGCCAGACGCTGCACGCGCCGCTGCTGCCTTGCTCACGCCCCAGGCCGAAAGCGGCCGGGCGATGGCCAACGAACTTTCTGCCCAGCGTTTCGGGCGCGTGCCGCGCGTTTACGTGGGCTGTCGCAACGACCGCTCCGTGCCCTGGGCCCTGCAGCAGCGCATGCAGCGGCTGCTGCCGCCGCAGGCAAGCATTGCCCTTGATTGCGGCCATGTGCCGCAGCTCGCCTGTCCCGGCGCGTTGACGCAGGCCTTGCTGCCTGCGCTCGAAGCCCTGCTGGCATAGCGTTTGCCGCCGGCTTTTTCGCACCTTGAAATTTGTATACGAAATCGGTATGCAAATCTGGCCTGGAATTTGCTTGATCCCACGTAACGCCGCCAGCGGCCTTTCAACCGCGTTGCGCCTTTTTTCTCACTCTCTGGAGCGCTTGCCATGTCCATCACTGTTCGCCCTGTTCTTTCCGCCCTGGCCCTGGCCTTGATGGCCTCCACTTCCCATGCGGCCGATGCGCTGACCGTACAGCTCGACTGGCTGCCCGGTGGCGACAAGTCGTTTGTCTACGCCGGTGTACAGCAGGGCTTCTTCAAGGCCGAAGGGCTGGAAGTCAAGATCGTTCCCGGGCGCGGTTCGTCCGATGCGGTGACCAAGGTCGCGTCGGGCTCGGCCGACGTGGGCTTTGGCGGCATCTCCGCCGTGATGATGGCCGCTGCCGAAGGCAAGATTCCGGTCAAGGCCGTGATGTCGCTGTACTCGGCCCAGCCCGATGCACTGTTCACCAAGGCCAGCAGCAATATCAAGAGCCTCAAGGACATGGAAGGCAAGACCGTGGGCATGCCCACGTTCTCGTCGTCGAACGCGCTGTGGCCCGTGGTGCTGCAGCGCAACAACGTCGATATCTCCAAGGTCAAGATCATCAAGACCGATCCCGCGACGCTCGCTCCCATGCTGGCCCAGGGCCGCGTCGATGCGACCATCAACTGGGTAACCGTTGCGCCCGCATTCCAGAACGTGCTGGGCCAGGCCAAGCAGGAGCTGTCGGTGCTGCCCTGGAGCCAGTTCGGCCTGACGGGCTACGGCTGGTCGGCAATCGCGAACGACAAGACCATTGCCAGCCGCCCCGACGTTCTCAAGCGCTATCTGCGCGCGCTGACCAAGTCGCTGGAGTTTTCCATGGCCCAGCCGCGCAAGGCCGCCGAATCGCTGGTGGCGATGGTGCCCGAAGCCAATGTCGACGTGATCGAGGCCGAATTCCGCGCGTCGATTCCGCTGCTCAAGACCGAAGCCTCGGCGCGCGACGGCCTGGGCGCATTCCAGCCCAAGCTGCTGGCCGATACCTGGGGCTGGGTCTCGGCATCCATGGGATACGACATCAAGAAGGTCGATCCGGAAGCCCTGGTTGATCGCCGTTTCCTGGCGCGCTAAGCCGGCCCCTGCCCCACGGAGGGTCCGCATCCCGGGCCCTGCGCCTCTTTCTTGCCTGCCTGCTGGATCTTCTATGCCTTGCGTCATCGACCTGAATGCCGTCACCCAAACCTTTGTATCCAGCGATGGCAGCCCTGTCACTGCCCTGCACAACGTCAATCTGCACCTGCAGCGCAATGAATTCATCTCGCTGATAGGCCCCTCGGGCTGCGGAAAATCGACGGTGCTGCGCCTGATCGCGGGCCTGCTGCGGCCCAGTGCCGGTGAAGTGCGGATCTTCGATCTGCCCGTGACCGAGCCGCGCGACGAGATCGGCATGGTCTTCCAGAAGCCCACGCTGCTGCCCTGGCTCAGCGTGGTCGACAACATCACCTTTCCCATGCGCCACAAGTACGGCCGCGTGGATGCCAGGGACCAGGCGCGCGCCCAGGCGCTGCTGCAGATGATCGGCCTGCAGGACTTCGGCCACAAGCGCCCGCATGAGCTGTCGGGCGGCATGCAGCAGCGCGTGGCGATCGCGCGCTCGCTGCTGCACGACCCCGACATCCTGCTGATGGACGAACCGTTCTCGGCGCTGGACGCGCTCACGCGTGACGAAATGAGTTTCGAGCTGCTGCGCATCTGCAGCGAACGCCCCAAGACCGTGGTCTTCGTGACCCACTCCATTCAGGAAGCGCTGCTGCTGTCGGACCGCATCGTGGTGATGAGCGCGCGCCCGGGCCGCGTGTCGCAGATCATCGATGTGCCGCTGGCCCGGCCGCGCACGCTGCAGACGCTGACCGACCCGGTGTTCACGCGCATGGCCAACGAGATCCGCGAACAGGTGTTCACCCGCCATGCGCATTGAGCGACTGTCCCTGCCCCACGCCACCATTTCCGGATTCCGCCCATGAAAGCCTTTGCCTTCCGCCATGCCTCGTTGCTGGCTTTTATCGTCCTGCTGGGCCTCTGGGAGCTGGCCTGCCGTGCGCTGGCCGTGCCCGAGTTCATCCTGCCCGCGCCCAGTGCGATTGCGCTGGCCGCGGGCAGCCTGGGCCTGGCACGCTGGGCCGAGCACGTGTGGGCGACGATTGAAGTCGCGCTGCTGGGCTATGCGCTGGCCATCGCGCTGTCGATTCCCTTGGCCGTGGCGATCACGCGCTCGGCGCTGCTGTCGCGCATCGTCATGCCCTGGCTGGTCGTCATCCAGTCGACGCCCATCGTCGCCGTCGCGCCCATCATTGTCGTCACGCTGGGCGCGGGCGTCCTGCCGCGCGTGGCCATCACCACGCTGCTGGCGTTCTTCCCCCTGGTCGTCTCCACCTGCCTGGGCCTGTCGTCGGTGCCGGCCGAGTTCATCGAGCTGTCGCGCTCGCTGCGCGCCAATACCGCGCGCCAGTACTGGCAGGTGCGCATGCCGTTTGCGATTCCGCATGTGTTCTCGGCAATGAAGGTGTCGGTCACGCTGGCCGTGGTCGGCGCCGTGGTGGCCGAGTTCGTCGCCGCCGAAAAAGGCCTGGGCTATCTGATCCTGTTCACCACCTCGTCTTTCAAGGTGCCCGTGGCCTTTGCCGCACTGGCGCTGCTGGTGCTCAGCAGCCTCACGCTCTACAGCCTGGTGCAATGGGTGCACCAGCGCTTCTTTGGCTGGAGCAGCCCCAAGAAGGCCTGATTTATCTCACTTTCTCACTTGCCATGACCACCCTGCCCTCCGCCAGCCCGCCCTCGCCCGAACAGATTGAGCGCCATCTGCGCCGCACCATGGAAGTCGCCGAGCGCGCCGTGAGCATAGGCCGCCACCCGTTTGGCGCGATTCTGGTCGCGCCCGACAACGAGACCGTGCTGCTGGAGCAGTGCAACATCGACACCGTCAACCATGCCGAGTCGACGCTGGCGCGGGTTGCGGCCAGCAACTATCCGGCCGACTATCTGTGGAACTGCACGCTGTACACCTCGGTCGAGCCCTGCTGCATGTGCGCCGGCACCTCGTACTGGGCCAACATCGGCCGCGTGGTGTTCGGCATGACCGAGCACGCGCTGCTGCAGCAGACCGGCAACCACGCCGAGAACCCGACGATGAGCGTCGCTTCGCGCTATGTGTTCGATCATTGCCAGAAGCCCGTGGAGTTGATAGGCCCTGTTCCCGCGCTCGAAGCCGAGATTGCCGCGCAGCAGCGCGCCTTCTGGGCCGGACGCTGAAGGCCGGCCATGCAATTGCTCAGGCCCGACAGCCCGGCCCATGCCATCGCGCTGCGCGCCGCGCATCCGGGCGCGCGCTTTGTCGCCGGCGGCACGGCCTTGCAGCAGGAATGGGGCGATCGCCACCGCGCCCCGGCCGGCTGCTGTCTGATTCCCCTGCATCACCTGAGCGCCTTGCATGGCATTGAACTGATCGAAGACGCAAGCGCGCTGCGCATAGGCGCGGCCATGCCGCTGGAAACCGTGCGCACCCATGCGCTGGTGCGCGCGCATGCGCCGCTGCTGGTTGAAGCGCTTTCTCAGCTGGGCGCGCTGGGCGTGCGGCATCTGGGCACGCTGGGCGGCAACGTCGCATGGCGCTGGGGCGACAGCACGCCCGCGCTGCTGGTGCTCGACGCCCAGGCCGAATGCGCGCATGCGCCCGGCCAGCGCCTGCCGCTGTCCGGCCTGCTGGCCGAAGCCGAATTGCCGTTGATTGTGGCCTTGCACATTCCGTTGTCACCTGGTGGCCTGCCGCCGCACACCGCTTTCGAGAAAGCCGCAGCGCGCGCGGCCTTTGCGCCGGCGCGACTGCGCCTGGCGCTGCGCTGGAATGCTGGGCAGCTGAGCCACGCGGCCTGCGCCGCGCCCGATGTGCCGGCGCGTCTGCTGGACCGAACGCTTGCCTGGCTGCATTCCCATCCCGCAACGCGCGGCGCTGCGGCGCTTGCCGGTCTGCGCCAGGCCTGCGCCGCCGACGGCCTGCCCAGCGAGCATCCCGAAGATCTCGCCCATCTGGCAGCCCACCTGGTTGCAGGCCATTGCGGCCTGCTGAGCCCTGCCATCGAGGAAGTGCCATGACACAGCCGAATGCTCCGCTGCCAGCGGGCGTGATGCGCCCGCTGGCGCACGCCGACCTTGCCCGGCCCGACGCGCTGGCCAAGCTCGGCGGCAACCCCGGTTATCTGAGCGACCGCATTGCGCCCGGCCAGCTGCGCGGCGCGATTCTCGGCAGCCCGCATCCGCATGCGCGCATCGTGTCCATCGATACCGCGGCGGCACGCGCTCTGCCCGGCGTGCACGCGGTCGTGACCCATGCCGATATTCCGGGCCAGGCCGACTACGGCCTGCGCCGCGTGGACCGCCCCGCGCTGTGTCGCGACCGTGTGCGCTATGTGGGCGATGCCGTGGCCGCGGTGGCGGCCGACAGCTTGGAAATCGCCCATGCGGCGCTGGATCTGATTGCGGTCAAGTATGAATTGCTGCCCGCCGTGACCTGCCCCCAAACCGCGTTGCGGCCCGAAGCAACTGCCGTGCATGCGGGCGGCAATCTGCTGCACCAGCACCGTCACCGCCTGGGCGATGACGGCGCCGCCGATGCTGCCACGGTGCACCGTGTCAGCGCCACTTACGAGACGCCGCGCCAGATGCATGCGTTTCTCGAAACCGAAGGCGGCGTGGCCGAGCCCGACGGCCAGGGCGGGCTGTGCCTGTATTTCGCCAACCACAACCCCGAGCGTGAGCGCCAGGTCGTTGCCGCGCTGCTTGATATACCGCCCGAGCGCGTGCACAGCGTGGGCTCGCCGGTCGGCGGCTCCTACGGCGGCAAGGACGAACTCACGGTCCAGCCGATTGCCGCGCTGCTTGCCTGGAAGACCCAGCGCAGCGTGCGCCTGCATCTGGGGCGCGCGCAATCTACCGATTTCGGCGTCAAGCGCCACCCCATGCGCATCCAGATGGAAAGCGGCTGCGATGCGCGCGGGCGGCTGACTTGCCACCGCGTGCAGATCCTGGCCGATACCGGCGCCTACGCCACCCATGGTCCCGAAGTGCTGGACGCGGCGCTGGAACACGCGCCCGGGCCCTATGCCTGGCAGTCCATCGACATCGCCGGGCGCCTGGCCTATACCAACAACGGCGTGGCCGGCGCGTTTCGCGGCTTTGGCGCGGTGCAGGTGCAGTTCGCGCTCGAGCAGCAGATGGACAGGCTGGCCCATGCTGCGCATCTGGACCCCGCGGATTTCCGCCTGCGCAACCTCAAGCCCGTCGATGCGCCCGGGCCGCTGGGCCAGATCGTCGTGCCGTTCGACGGTCCGCAGCGCGCGCTCGCGGCGCTGGTGCGGCATCCGCTGTGGGTTTCGCATCCCCAGCGCCATTGGAGCGATGGGCCAGGCGGACGCTACCGCCACGGCATAGGTCTGGCGCTGGTGCACCGCAGCGACGGCTTCGGCAAGGGCTTTCCTTTCGGCTGCCGCATGGAGCTGGCGCTGGCCGAGGACGGCGCCATCGAGCTGCGCAGCGGCTTCACCGAACTGGGCCAGAACCTGCTGTCCGCGGTGCGCAATACCTGCGTGCATTTCCTGCACTGTGGCCCCGATGACGTGCGCCCGGTGCTGGGTGACACGCGCTGCACGCCCGACTCCGGGCCGGTCGCGGCCTCGCGCGCGACCACGCTGGTCTGGCATGCGCTGCAGCGCGCTGCGCCGCAATGGCGCTCGCAGCTGCTTGCCGCGACCGCGCAGGCGTTCGATGTGGCGCGCGAAAATCTGCGACTCGGCGCCGGCGGCGTGCATGGCTGCGCGGGGCTGATCGCCAGCTACGCGCAACTGGCTCTGCATATGGGCGCGCAGCGGCCGAAGATCACCATAGACCAGCCGCCCGAAGTCACGCCCAGCGACGCGCCCGACACCCACTATGTGTTTGGCGCCTGCGCAGGCGTCGCGCATGCGGTGGTCGACAGCTGGACCGGCAGCATACGCATCACGGAAATGGCCCTGGTCGGCGCCGTGGGCCCGGTGGTGTCGCCCATGGGCTATCTGGGCCAGCTCGAAGGCGGCGCGCTCATGGGCCAGGCGCTGTGCACGCAGGAATCGCTGGACTGCGTGGACGGCCATTACCAGCAGCGCAACCTCGACAGCTATCTGATCCCCACGCTGGCCGACGCGCCCTCCATGGACGTCTGGGCCATCGAGGGCCTGCCCGAAGGCGACACGGCCGGGCCGCGCGGCACGGGCGAAATCAGCGTCAACATTGCGACGCCGGCCTGCGCCAACGCCATTGCCTGCGCCTTGCAGTCGCCCATTGAAAGCCTGCCGGTGCGTCCGGCAACCGTCTTTCGCCTGCTTGAAGGAGTCTTCGCATGAACGCCTGCATCCCTTTGGCTGTTGCCGAAAATGCCGACACCGCGCCGCCGGCCTGGTCGTTCGTGCTCAACGGCCAGGCGGTCGAAGTGCACTGCGCGCCCGACCAGCGCCTCTTGAGCCTGCTGCGCGAACATTTCCTGCTGGTCGGCGCCAAGCCCGGCTGTGAAGTCGGCCGCTGCGGCGCCTGCATGGTCTGGCTCGACGGCCAGCCCGCCAACAGCTGCCTGCTGATGGCCTGGCAGCTCGAGGGCCGGCAGGTCACCACGATTGAATCCCTGTCGTGCACGCCCCAGGCTGCGCCCGTCGTAGCAGCGCTGGCGCAAAGCGGCGGCGTGCAATGCGGCTATTGCAGCGCTGGAATGTGCATGGGGCTGACCTATCTGCACCAGCAGCCCGGAATGGACGCTCCCACGGCCAGCGCGCTGATGTGCGGCCATCTGTGCCGCTGCACGGGCTATGGCGGCATCCAGCGGGCGATTGATGCGCTTTTCCCCGCGCCCGATCAGCGGAACTCCGCGGGGATTTCGTAGGCTGAACTGCGCCCCCCCGCAGAAGCCCTGACCAGCATCCCTGCATCCACCAGCGCGGTGATGTCGCGCAAGGCGGTATCGGCCGAAGTCTTGGTGATGGCCGCCCATTTCCTGGCGGTCAGCTTGCCTTCGAAGTCTTCGAACAGCCGGTTGAGCGCCTTTTGCTGACGCGCATTGAGCGCCACATGGGCAAACCTGCTCCAGTAGGCGTTGCGCTGCTGGCTGATACCGACGCCGGCCAAGGCGTGCTCGACGGCCAGATGCACGCTGCGCAGAAACCACTGCAGCCAGGCCGTGACGTCCATGCCGCCCTGCTGGGTCTGTTCCAGGATCTGGTGGTAGGCTTCGCGTTCGCGCTGTATCTGGCCGGCAAGGCTGTAATAGCGCTGCGGACTGGCGTCGGCGCGGGCCAGGAACAGATCTCCCACTGCGCGCGCGACGCGCCCGTTGCCGTCGTCAAAGGGGTGCAGCGTCACGAACCAGAGGTGGGCCAGCCCTGCCTTGATCATCGGATGGTGGTTGCAGTCGGTGTTGGCCCAATCGACAAATTGCGCCATTTCTCGCGTGAGCTGGTCCGCTGCGGGCGCCTCGAAGTGCACCTTTTCACGGCCGATTCGCCCTGACACGACTTGCATGGGGCCTTGCTCATCCTTGCGCCATTCGCCGGGCTGTATGCGCTGCAAGCCGCTATAGCCCGTGGGAAACAAGGCCGCATGCCAGGCAAAAAGTCTTTGCTCACTCAAAGGTTCGGTGCAGCGGGCCGTGGCATCGAGCACCATGTCCACCACGCCTTCGGCATTGCGGTCTGCCGCCACCACCGCGCCTGCATCCACTCCGAGGCGGCGCGCAACGGATGAGCGCACGGATTGCGGTGGAAAATGCTCGCCTTCTATCGCGCTGGTCTTGAGAACGTCGGACGTCAAGGCGTCGACTTCCATGCGTTCGCGCACGGCCAGGCCCAGCTGCGACAGCGCACCAAACAGCTTTCCCTGCGCCATTGCGACTTCGGTCAGCGGTGTGGCGAGCGCGCCGATGTCGTAGCGCCACTGCGGCCATTCGGACAATTGCCAGATGTAGGTACGGTTTTCGGTGGCCATAAGGTTGCGGTGATTAGAGGCTTTATTCTCCGCATTTTTGCGGAGAATAGACGGCGTATTCTCCGCAAAACCACAAAAGTTCAACGCTATACGCCCGTTGGGGGCAGCTCCCTGGTGGGGATCTCTGGTCATACACGCTTCTCGCTAACGCTGCTGACCTTGGTCCTGATTCGCATAACCCAGGCAGGCGCCCGCGTTGGGTAGGCCCCGGCATTCGCGCAGCAGGCGCTTTTCGCGCTGGGCCGTGGTTTCTGCGCGGCCCTGGGTCTTGCCCTGGGCCTTGGCGCGCGGCACATGGCAGTGAAACTCCTTGTTCCTGGGGTGATGGCAGCCGCTGGCATCGAGTCCGCCGGGCGTGGCCTGGGCCAGGCCGGCAAACAGATGAAGCAGCGCAAGCAAACACAGCCGCATGGTGTCGCTCCTGCAAGGATGGGCGTAAAGCCTAGTCCCCTGCCCTGGCCTGCGCAAGGATAGACAGCGCCGACAAGCGGGAAAATCCCCGCCTGCTGTTCGCGCCTGGCTTATTTGCGCGGCAGATTGCGCGCGCGCTGCGACAATGCGCGCCGCTGCAACGACGGGCTGCCCGAGCGCAGCGGCGGCTTGGCCGCGGCGGGTGCCGGCGCACTCGCCGACTGCGTGGCCAGCAACAAGGCCTTGAGATCGGTCACGCGCTCCTGCGCGGCCTGGGCCGCCTGCTGCGCGCCCAGCAACTGGGTGCGTGCCTGCAGCAGTTCCTCCTCGAGGTGTTGCTGGCGGGTCTGCCATTCGCCCAGCCGCGCTTCCGATTTGCGCTCCTGCTCGGCCTGCGCCTTCTTGGCGCTGGTGACTTCCTGGCGCGCGCGGTCGAGGTCGGTCAGCATGCGGCGCTCGTTGCCCGCGAATTGCTCGGCCAGGCGCTGGCGCTCCTGGGCCGCGGCCTGCAGTTCCTCGCTGTGCTCCTTGCGCTCGATCTCGCGTGCCTTGGCCTGGGCGGCGATTTCCGCGCGCAGGCTGCCCAGCTGGGCTTCGCGGTCCTGGGCCAGCTGCTGCATTTCATCGAGCCGGCGCGACAGCTCCTGGGCCTGGCCCTGGGCCAGCTTCATGGCTTCGTCCATGGCCTGCTTTTGCTGGTGCAGGGCTTTTTCACGCTGCGCCATGTGCTCCAGATCGGCCTCATGCGACAGGCGGCTGGCCTGCAGCGCGGCTTCGCGTTCTTCCAGCGTCTTTTGCGCCGCGGCCACGGCCTCCTGCGTGGCGCTGCTCCACAGCTCCTGCGCCAGGCGCAGAACGTTCTCGGGAACGCTGCCTTGGGGGTTGTCAGATTGGGCCACGCCCAGGCGCTGGCCCAGCGTCGCGAACCAGGATTCGAGCATTGGGCTCACGGTATTGGGCGAGCCGCGGCCAATCTGCTGGCGTACGCGCTCGATCGTGGGGCGCAGCCCCTGGGCCAGCAAGGCGTCGGCTGCGGCCCAGACATCGGCTTCCTGCACGCCGCGCGTGACTTTTGGTGGGTTCATCTTGGCATCCTGCTAGGATTAGTATCGATAATGGATTGTTATCGCGATCTATGAATTATATATGTATTATACGTTATGTATTACATATAAAATAATACAAACATTTGAGTCTTTCCATGCATCCTGCTGTTTTTGACCTTGCCCTGCCCTCCTCGGGGAATTCCGGCGCCGAAACGTTCAATGCCCTGCATGTGGGGGCGGCCGACGAGACCCTGCCCGCGCCCTTGCCCGCGCAGGGCCTGGATGAACAGGCGCAACAGGCCATGCGCGACCTGCTGCATGAAGGTGAGTCGCTCAATACGCGCATCAGTTACCAGAGTGCGCTGCGCTACTGGGCGGCCTGGCATGCGCTGCGCTACGGCCACCAGATCGCGCTGCCGCTGTCGGTGGACTGCGTGCTGCAGTTCGTCGTCGACCATGCGCAGCGCAGCACGCCGCAAGGCCTGGTCTGCGAATTGCCCGCGGCCATGGACCAGGCGCTGATCGAGGCCGGCTACAAGACGCGAGCCGGCGCGCCCGCGCACAACACGCTGGTGCACCGCGTCTCGGTGCTGTCGAAAGCGCATCAGGTGCGCGACCTCGCCAACCCTTGCCATGACCCGCGCGTGCGCGAGCTGCTGTCGCGCACGCGCAAGGCCTATGCCAAGCGTGGTGCATTGCCGCAAAAGAAGGAGGCGCTGACGCGCGACCTGCTGACCCAATTGCTTGATACCTGCGACGACAGCCTGCGCGGGCGGCGCGACCGCGCACTGCTGCTGTTCGCCTGGGCCAGCGGTGGCCGCCGGCGCTCCGAGGTCGCGGGCGCCGATATGCAGCACCTGCGCCGCCTGGCTTCGGGCGACTATCTCTATACGCTGACCCACTCCAAGACCAATCAGACCGGGGTCGATGCTCCCGAGAACCACAAGCCGGTGCTGGGCGCGGCCGCGGTGGCGCTTGAGGCCTGGCTGCAGGCCAGCGGCATCGTGGAGGGTGCGATCTTCCGGCGCATACGCAAGGGCGGACATCTGGGTGAGCCGCTGAGCCCGCCCGCGGTGCGCAATATCGTGCGCGAACGCTGTGCGCTTGCGGGCGTGGAAGGCGATTTCTCCGCGCATTCGCTGCGCTCGGGCTTTGTCACCGAGGCCGGGCGCCAGAACGTGCCGCTTTCCGACACCATGGCCATGACGGGGCATCAGAGCGTGGCCACGGTCATGGGCTACTTCCGCGCCGAATCCGCGCTGGGCAACCAGGCGGCGCGCATGATGGAGGGCAAGGAGTAGGTCCGGCGCTATTCAGAGGAGGTGCTGGTCAATTCGCATGAATTATTCAATAATCATAATTATTGAAATTGGATAATTGACAATAATGAGTTACTTCCGTCGTCAAGCCCTGGCAGAGCAGATGGCCAGGCAACTGCTGCGTCCTGGCATTCTCGACCAGGGACTGCGCTCGGGCCTGTTTCTGTCGGGCTCGCGGCGCACGGGCAAGACCACGTTCCTGCAGCAGGATCTGATGCCCGCGCTCGAAGCCCACGATGCGGTCGTGATCTATGTGGACCTGTGGTCCGACACCCATGCCGAACCCGGCGCGCTAGTACACGCTGCGATTCGCAATGCGCTGCAGGAGTTGCAGACGCCGGCGTCCAGTGTGCTTGCGCGGCTGGCGCGCATCAAGGGGCTCGATGTGGAGGCGCTGGGCGTCAAGTTCGGCTTCGAGCTCGCCGACCTGGGCACCAAGTCCGGCCCACCCCTGGCCCAGGCGCTGATGGAAGTCGTCGACAAGGCCAAAACCCATGTGGTGCTGATCGTCGATGAAGTGCAGCAGGTGCTGGCGACCGAACAGGGGGCGCAGCTGATGCTTGCGCTCAAGGCCGCGCGCGATGCGATCAATCCCCGGCCCGACACGCCCGGGTACTTTCTTTTCATAGGCACGGGCTCGCACCGCGCCCAGGTGGCCAGCCTGACGCTGCAAGGCAAGCAGGCGTTTGCCGGCGCGACTTCGCTGAGCTACCCCACGCTGGGTGACGACTATGTCGAATACCTGCTCGATGCCGTTCACGCGGAAGGCGCGAAAGTGCCGAGTCTCGCGGTCGCGGTAGCGGCCTTCGAGACGCTGGGCCACCGGCCCGAAGAACTGCTGCGCGCCTTGCGCATGGTCCAGCAATACGTGGCGGCGCAGGTCGATACCTTCTTCCCCGTGATCGCGCTGACGCTCAAGAGCGCGTCGGCGGATGTGGAGCTGCGCAAGATCGAAGACCTGGGAATGCTGGCCATGGCCGTCTTCGAGCGGGTGGTTGCAGACGAGGAAGGCGTGCGCGGATTGTTTTCCGCCGAATCCGTGAGTGCCTACAGCGCCGTGGTCGGCCACGATGTCACGACCGACCAGGTGCAGCGTGTCGCCGATGAACTGCGCAATGCCAACATCATCATGCGCAAGAGCCACGGCGTGTACTGCGTGACCGACCCGTTCGTGCGCCGCGCCTGGCTCGCGCACAAGGCGCAGCCAGGCGCGGTGCGCCCCCCTGTTGCGCCCTGAGGGCGGCAGCTGCCGACCCTTCTGTCTGCAGGTTCTTTGGAAATTAAATTGTGTACAATTCAATTGTGCATAACAATGCACCCATGCCCAACGCACTTGTATCTTCCAGCAGCGATGCTCTCCAGCTCGACAACCAGCTGTGCTTTGCGCTGTACTCCGCTTCGTTGGCGACGACCAAGCTCTACAAGCCGCTGCTCAAGCCCTGGGGGCTGACCTATCCCCAGTATCTGGTGCTGCTTGCGCTCTGGGAAAAGGACGACTGCATGGTCTCTGAACTGGGCGATCGCCTGTTTCTGGATTCCGGCACACTCACTCCGCTGCTCAAGCGCATGGAAAGCGCGGGCTGGCTGCAACGCCAGCGCGACAGTGCGGATGAACGCCGGGTGCGCGTGGTCCTGACCGAGGCCGGCCGCGCGCTGCGCGAAAAGCTTGCCGGCATTCCTGACTGCATGCTGCAACAAAGTCCGTGCACCCTTTCCGAGCTGCAGGCCCTGCGCCTGCAACTCCAGCAATGGCGCGACCATCTGGTTGCGCTGATCCCTCCCGCTTCCGATTGAAGCGTCTTCACTTTTCAGGAGTTCACCCCATGGCATCGCTCGACAAAGTTCTCTACACCGCCCGCACCCACACCACCGGTGGCCGCGACGGCGCTTCCAGCAGTGACGACGGCCGCCTGGACATCAGCCTGTCCTCGCCCGGCGGCGCGGGCAAGGGCACCAACCCCGAGCAGCTGTTTGCCGCCGGCTACTCGGCCTGCTTCATCGGCGCGCTCAAGGCCGTGGCCGCGCGCCAGAAAGTGACGCTGCCCCAGGATCTGGCGATCGACGCCGAAGTCGACCTCGGCCCCGTGGGCCAGGCTTTTGGCATCGCCGTGCGCCTGAACATCTCGCTGCCCGGCATGGACAAGGCCCAGGCCCAGGAACTGGTCGACACCGCCCACCAGGTCTGCCCCTACTCCAATGCCACGCGCGGCAATATCGACGTCACGCTGACGCTGGCATAAAGCCAGGCGCTGCGCGCGCCTGTCCCGCTGTTGCGATTCAGACTGGGCTGCGGCGAACCCGCATGCCCAGTTTTTGCAGCAGCTGGTTGTCGGCATCGACTTCGGGGTTGCCGGTCACCAGCAGCTTGTCGCCATAAAAGATGGAGTTCGCGCCGGCCAGAAAGCACAGGGCCTGAACGGCCTGCCCCATTTGCTGGCGCCCGGCCGACATGCGCACGCGCGCCCTGGGCATGGTGATGCGGCAGGCCGCGATCACGCGCACGAAATCCAGCGGGTCCACGGGCGGGCTGTCGGCCAGTGGCGTTCCGGGAACGGCCACCAGGCTGTTGATGGGCACTGATTCCGGATAGGGATTCAGATTGGCCAGCTGCGCAATCAGGCCAGCCCGGTGCACGGGCGCCTCGCCCATGCCCACGATGCCGCCGCAGCACACGCTGATGCCGGCCGCGCGCACCGCGCTCAAGGTATCGAGCCGGTCCTGGTAGCTGCGCGTGCTGACCACGTCGGTGTAGTACTCCGGCGCGGTGTCGAGGTTGTGGTTGTAGTAGTCGAGGCCGGCTTCCTTCAATGCCGTGGCCTGGTGGCTTTGCAGCATGCCCAGTGTCGCGCAGGTCTGCATTCCCAGCCCCTTGACGGTTTCAATCAGCACCGCCATTTTCTCGATATCGCGGTCCTTGGGCGCGCGCCAGGCCGCGCCCATGCAAAAGCGCGTCGCCCCCGCATCCTTGGCGGCCTGGGCCGCGGCGCGCACTTCATCGACGCCCATGAGCTTCTGCGCGCTGACGCCGGTGTCGAACTCCGCGGCCTGGGGGCAATAGCCGCAGTTCTCGGGACAGCCCCCGGTCTTGACCGACAGCAGGGTTGCCAGTTCCATGTCGCCTTCGGGCCAGTGTTCGCGGTGAACGGATTGCGCGCGGTGCAGCAGGTCGAGAAAAGGCAGGTCCAGCAACTGCTGCACGGCTTCTTCGCTCCATTCGTCCATTTCGGCCCGGCGGACGGCCGGAGAGCAAACCGGTGGGTGGAAATTCAGCGTGTGCGCTGCTGTGGGGGCAGGCGGGTTCAAAACAGGCATGGAAACAACTCCTGGATCAGGCTGCTGGCGAAGGCTGGCAGTCCATGGCAGCGATTGTGGGAGGCGAAATCCACTGCACTGCGCCTCACGCCCCAAAATAAATCGACTAAAAACGATGCCTGCAAATGCGCGCAAATTCGGCTATTTTTAAAGGCAAATAAGTGTATTTGAGGATGAATGTCCAGCCCTGTGAATTGTCGTCGCCATGCTGCGCGCAACATACGCCAACTGCGCCCAAAACGGCCTGGACCATCCCGGCGTTTGCCGGCAACCCGTGTCATTGGCGCGCGCTATGCTGTCGCCTCACACCCCAGCGCCCCGGTTTTCGCGGGCATTCACCGGTTTTCATGGTCTCAGCCTGATGTCTTCCCTGCCGCCCCAGCCCCAAGCACCCGCGCGCCCTGGTCGCGCAGCCAATGTCGCCCAAGTCTTTTTCGCTTTTCTGAAGCTGGGGCTCACGGCTTTCGGCGGGCCTACGGCCCATCTGGCCTACTTTCGCGCGGAATTCGTCGAGCGTCGGCGCTGGATCGATGACGCCGGCTATGCCGATCTGGTCGCGCTGTGCCAGTTCCTGCCAGGCCCGGCCAGCAGCCAGGTCGGCTTTGCGCTGGGTCTGGGGCGCGCGGGCTGGCCCGGTGCGCTGGCCGCCTGGCTGGGTTTCACCTTGCCTTCGGCGCTGGTGCTGATCCTGTTTGCTTACGGAATACAGCAGTGGGCCTGGCTGGCCGCGTCGGGCGCGGTGCATGGATTGAAGCTGGCCGCCGTGGCCGTGGTCGCGCATGCGGTCTGGGGCATGGCACGCGCGTTGTGCCCGGATCGTCCCCGGGCCGGGTTGGCGATAGCCGCAGCGCTGCTTGCGCTGGCAATTCCTTGGGCGCTGGGACAGGTTGCGGCCATTGCCGCGGCCAGCATCGCCGGCCTGCTGTGGCTACGGCTGCCAGCGCAACCGATACCCACACCGCGCGCCGCTGGCCTGGGCCGGAAGGCCGGCGCGATGCTGTTGCTGGTGTTCGCCCTGCTTTTGCTGTGGTCGATGGCGGTGATGGCCACGCCTTCGCTGTCGGCGCAGTTTGCCGCGTTCTACCAGGCGGGCGCGCTGGTGTTTGGCGGCGGCCATGTGGTGCTGGCGCTGCTGCAGGCGGCGGTGGTGCCGCCGGGCTGGATCAGCAACGACGCCTTCGTTGCCGGCTACGGGCTGGCCCAGGCCGTGCCCGGTCCTCTGTTCACTTTTGCCGCCTATCTAGGCGCCTTGATGCCAGCGCCTCTGGGCGGCTGGGCGGGCGGGCTGCTGTTGCTCGTCGCCGTATTCCTTCCCGGACTGCTGCTGGTCGCGGGCGCACTGCCTTTCTGGGAATCGCTGCGCCGCCGGCCCAGGGTGCAGCGCGCCATGGCAGGAGCGAATGCCGCCGTGGTCGGACTGCTGCTGGCCGCGCTTTACGACCCGGTGTGGACCAGTGCCATTCATTCCCGCCTGGATTTCGCCATGGCGCTGGCGGCGTTCGGTCTGCTGGCCTGGGGTCGGCAGTCGCCGCTGCGCGTGGTGGCGCTGTCGGCCTTGGCGGCCTGGCTGCTGGCTTGAGAACTCAGCCCAGCGCCGCGATCACGTCTGCGGGCGCCTGCACCAGTTCGATCAGCACGCCTTCGCCCGCAATGGGAAATTCGTCATTGCTCTTGGGGTGCAGAAAACAGATGTCGTAGCCCGCAGCGCCCGCTCGAATGCCGCCGGGCGCGAAGCGCACGCCCTGCGCGGTGAGCCATTCGACTGCGAGCGGCAGGTCGTCAATCCACAGGCCGATATGGTTGAGCGGCGTGGTGTGGACCGCGGGCTTCTTGTCCAGATCGAGCGGCTGCATGATGTCGACTTCGACTTTCATCGCGCCGCGGCCCATGGACAGGATGTCTTCGTCGACGTTCTCGCGCTCGCTCTGAAAGGTGCCGGTCTGCTCCAGGCCGAGCATGTCGACCCAGAGTTTCTTCATGCGGTTCTTGTCGGTGCCGCCGATGGCGACCTGTTGAATGCCCAAGACCTTGAATGGGCGCTGCGCTGCAGTCATGTTGCTCCTTGTATTTTTCTGAAGTTCGGCCCTCGCGGGCTCACTCGCCATTCTCGGAGAAAAGCCGGCCCCAGTCCCGGCGCGCAGCCAGAAAAAAACCGCCTTGGCAGGCGGTTCGTGGAAAGCGCGGGGCTCAGCGCTTGAGAAACCCGGCCACGCCCTGGCGAAAGGCCTGGCTGCCATAGACCGCGTGCACCAGATCGTCGTCTTCGAGGCTTTGCTCGATGACTATGCGCCGAATGCTTTCCTTGACGGCGGCCTGGGTCACGCCCGACAGCGCCATCAGCCGTTCGGCCAGCGCGTTCGCGCGTTCGCCCAGTTGATCGGCCGCGCAGGCTGCGTAGACAAAGCCGCAGGCCAGGGCTTCGGCAGCGTCGATGTACTCGGCCAGCAACAGCATCTTCTTGACACGCGGCACGCCCAGGGCGGCCTGCAGCCGCGCGATATTGCGTGAAGACAAGGTATTGGACAGCGTCTTGGCAATCGGCGCGCCAAAGCGCGCGCCTTCGGTGCACAGGCGAAAGTCGCAGGCCGTGGCCAGCGCCAGGCCGCCACCCACGGCCCAGCCGTCGATCACGGCAATGGTCGGCACGGCAATGCGCTCCACGCTGTCTATGACCTTCTCGACAAAGGCCTCATAGGCGATGCCCTGCTCTCCCCGGGTGAAATCGGCGAAATGCGCGATGTCCGTGCCCGAGATGAAGGACTTGCCGCCCGCGCCGCGAAACACGATGGCGCGCACCTGGGGATTGCGCGCGCATTCGGCAATGCATTCGAGCAGCGACTCGTACATCGCCTGCGTCATGGCGTTGTGGCGCTCGGGACGCGCTATGGTGATATGCGCCGCGTCCGAAGGCGCGATGCGCAGTTGGACCAGTTCGTTCATGCGGAGAGTGCGTAGATTTCAGCCATGATTTCCTCGTTGTGCTCGCCCAGCAGCGGTGGATGGCGGCGCACCTGCTGCGGCGTGCCCAGCATCTTCACGGGAAAGCCGATGTTCTTGACCTTGCCTTCGATAGGATGGTCGATCTCCATGCACATCTTGCGGTGCGTGCCGTGCTCGCCTTCAAACGCCTGCGGGTAGGTCAGCAGCGGGCCGGCCGGAATGCCGGCTTCAAGCATGGTGGCGACCCAGTCCTCGCTGTCGCGCTGGGCAAAGCTCTTTTCGAGCTCCTCGATCAGCGCTTCGCGGTGTTTCAGGCGCAGCGCCACGGTGGCGTAATCCGCGTGCTCGACCAGGTCGGGGCGTTGCAGCAGCGCGCACAGCTTGGCCCAGAGCTTCTGGTTGGTCGCGCCCATGACGAAGTAGCCGTCGCGCGCCTTCACCGCCTGGTAGGGCGCGCTCATCTTGTTGCTGGTGCCCAGCGGCGATGGCGGCACGCCCGTGCCCCAGTAGTCGGACATGTCCCAGATCGAGAACGCCATCGCCGAGTCAAACAGCGAGGCATCGATATGCTGGCCCTGGCCCGACTTCTGCGCGCCGATGTAGGCCGCGAGCAGGCCGTAGGTGGCAAACAGCGCGCAGCCTATGTCGGCCACGGGAACGCCCGCCTTGACCGGCTTTTCACCCTTGTAGCCGGTGACGCTCATCACGCCCGACATGGCCTGGGCCATGAGGTCGAAGCCCGGGCGCGTGGCCCAGGGGCCGCTCTGGCCAAAGCCCGAAATGCTCACATAGACGATCTTGGGATTGATCTTGCGAATCGTCTCGTAGTCGATTTTCATGCGCTGCACGGCGCCGGGGCGGTAGTTCTCGACAATCACGTCCGCGGTCTCGGCGAGCTTGTAGAAGAACTCGCGGCCTTCGTCACTCTTGAGGTCCAGCGTCAGCGAACGCTTGTTGCGGTTCATGTTGAGAAAGCCCATGCTGTCGGGGCCCTTCATCTTGAAGCCCATGGCGCCGCGCGTCTGGTCGCCCGTGGGCGGCTCGACCTTGATCACGTCGGCGCCGAGATCGGCCAGCAGCATGCAGGCAAACGGGCCGGCCATGACCTGGCTCACATCGAGAACGCGAATGCCCTGCAGCGGCAGTGGGGGGGTGGTCTGGCTCATTTCAGCTCTCCTCGGTCACTTTGGCAAGGCGAACCACCTCGCCCCATTTCTTGTACTCGGTGGCCATGAAGGCCGCGAATTTCTCCACCGAACCGCCGCCGTCCTCGACGCCGAAGCCGTCGAAGCGCGCCACCACATCGGGCATGGCCAGCACCTTGTTGACATCGGCGTTGATGCGCCTGGCCAGGTCCTTGTGCATGTCCTTGGGGCCGACAAGCCCGTACCAACTGGAAGCGTCAAAGCCCTTGAAGCCCTGCTCGTCCATGGTCGTGACTTCGGGGAAGCCCTTGGCGCGGCTCACGCGGGTCTGGGCAATGGCGTTCATCTTCCTGGCCTTGACCTGGGCCGTGGCCGCGGTCATGGTGTCGAAGCTGAAATCGATCTGGCCGCCGATGAGATCGGTCTGCATAGGGCCCGAGCCCTTGTAGGGCACGTGAATGGTCTGCACGCCCGCGGCCATGTTGAACATTTCGGCGGCCAGGTGCTGGACCGAGCCCGTGCCCGACGAGCCGAAGCTGATCTTGCCCGGGTTCTTCTTGCACAGCTCGACGACTTCCTTGACGCTCGCATAGCTGTTCTTGTGGCTGGTCACGAGGATGTGCGGCGTCGCGCCTATCAGCACGATGGGCGCGAAGTCCTTGAGCGGGTCATAGGTGATGCTCTTGAAGATCTGCGGCGAGATCGCATGCGTGTTGACATGCGCCATCAGCAGCGTCAGGCCATCATGGAAGCGGGTCTTGGCGAAATAGTCGGCGGCCAGCGCGCCGGTCGCGCCGGGCTTGTTCTCGACAATCACCGAACGGCCCCACAGGTCCGTGAGCTTCTGGCCCACGATGCGGGCAAACACGTCGGTGCCGCCGCCCGGGGCCCAGCCCACCAGGATTTTCACCGGGCCCTTGGGCAGATCGGCGGCATTGGCCAGGGCCCAGGGCGCGGCCACTGCAGCTGCGCTGCCGGCCAGGAATTCGCGTCGCTTCATCTTGTCTCCTGCGTTTTGTTTGCTGCAATGCTCGCCGAGCGCGCCAGCAGCGGCAAGAACGCATCAAGCATGCCTGGGTTCGTGTTTTGCGAAACCCAGCCGCGTTGAACAACAAAAATACGAGGAAACCCTGGCTGAAACCTACTTCAGCAGCTGCGAGACGACATTGCGCAGCGTCTGCTCCTGGGCCCTGCCCTGCACGCTGGCCAGCACATAGGTGCGCTGGTGCCAGTCGCCGGCCAGCGCCACATGGCCTATCGCGGGCTCGGGGTGCAGGCTCGCAAGCACGGCCGGCGGCATCAGCCCCACGCCCAGGCCATGCCGCACCAGTGCCAGCATGGTGTCGAAGCCGCTCACGGTGAGGTACCGGCCCATGGCCCGGCCCCGGCTCTGGTGCAGGCGCTGCAGGCTCGCGAGCACGGCCGAGCCCTGGCCCAGGCTGACCAGCGGGCAGTCAAGCAGCGGGTCGGCTTCGAGCGGAGTATCCGCGAACGAAAAATGTGCGCGGCTGTAGACCGCGACCAGTTCGTCCGAGCGGTAGTCGAACTTCTCCACATCGATGAAGCCGCTTTTCTTCTCGAAGATGCCTATGTCTATGACCTTGTCGCGCAGCAGCTGCTGGATGATGCGGCTGTTCTCTTCGATGATGTGCAACGTGATCTGCGGATACCGGGCGCGCACCTGGGCCAGGTCGCTGGCAAGGAATTCGATGATGGCCGCCTTGGGCGCGCCGATGATGATGCGTCCGTCCTGGCCTTCGCGCATTGCGTGGGCGTCGTCGGCCAGGCGCGTGATCAGGCTGTCTATCTGGTGAATGTGGGCCAGCAGCTTGGTGCCCGACTCGGTGACCTTGACGCCATGCGGCACGCGCTTGAACAGCGGCGTGCCCAGCTGGCGCTCCAGGTCGGTGAGCCGCTTGGAGGCCGCGGCCACGGCCAGCTGCAGCTTGTCGGCCGCGCGCGAGATGCTGCCTTCTTCGGCGACGGCCAGGGCCAGCTGGACCGTGAGGGTGTCGATTTTCATACGGACATTATCAAATGCCGTGCTGCCGCGGCATTGTCGCGGCGTGCCTGCACCGGCAAGCACGCCTCAATGCACGGCTAGAAGCTTTCCCACTCGCCCTCGGCCTTGGCCGCGGGGCGCACCGCCGGCGCAGCGGCGCTGACGCGCATGGCCGCCGTCGGTGCCAGGCGCGGCGGCGATGCGGGCCGGGCCGCGGCCACCTTCCTGGGCGCTGGCGTCGCCGCTCTTGCGGGCTGCAGCGCCGGCGCCGCGGGCCTGGCCGCTGCGCCGCCCACATTGAACACCGCCACCACCTGCGACAGGCGCTGCGCCTGATCGCGCATGGCCGTGGCGGCTGCGCTCGATTCTTCCACCAGCGCCGCGTTCTGCTGCGTCATCTGGTCCAGGTTGGCCACCGCCTGGTTCACCTGTCCTATGCCGTCGCGCTGTTCGGTCGACGAGGCCGTGATTTCGCCTATCAGGTCCGATACGCGGCGCACGCTGCTGACGATCTCTTCCATGCTGCGGCCCGCGTGCGCGACCTGCGCCGAGCCGGTCTCCACGTTCTCCACCGAGGCGCCTATGAGCTGCTTGATCTCCTTGGCGGCCTCGGCGCTGCGCTGCGCCAGGCTGCGCACTTCCGACGCGACCACGGCAAAGCCCCGGCCCTGCTCGCCTGCGCGCGCGGCTTCCACGGCCGCATTGAGCGCGAGGATGTTGGTCTGGAAGGCGATGGAGTCGATCACGCCGATGATGTCGTTGATCTTGCGCGAGCTGTCGGTGATCTGCTGCATGCTGTGCACCACCTGACCGACCACTTCGCCGCCGCGCTCCGCGGCCTGGGCCGCGGTGGACGCCAACTGGTTGGCCTGGCGCGCGGTGTCGGCCGATTGGGTCACGGTGGCCGTCAGCTGTTCCATGCTGGCCGCCGTTTCCTCGAGATTGGCGGCGGTCTGCTCGGTGCGCGCCGACAGATCCTGGTTGCCGGTGGCGATCTGCGTCGATGCCGAAGACACCGATTCGACACCCGAGCGCACTTCCGTCACCACGCCGCGCAGGCGCGCGGCCATGGCCGACAGCGACTGCAGCAGATGGCCCAGTTCGTCCTTGCGGTCATCGCGCACTTCGATCGTCAGGTCGCCATCCGTGATGGCATCGGTCAGGCGCACGGCCTGCTCCAGCGGCCGGGTGATGGAGCGCACGGTCAGCGCGACCAGGCCTATGCCCAGCAACATCACCACGGCGGCGACCGCTTCCGCAATCCAGCGCGCCACTGCATTGCGCTCGACCGCGTCGGCCTTGATCTGGTCGCGCTGGCGCTGCTGCAGCGAGATGAACGCTTCCTGCGCCGCGATGTAGCTCGCCACCGCAGGCAGCAGCCTGTCGTTGACCACGCGCTGGGCGCCTTCCACGTCACCGGCGCTGCGCGTCTTCTGCGCCTGGGCGACGAGATCGAGCACGATCACGCGCGCGGCAGCCACGCGCTCCAGTTGGACCTTGTCTTCGGGCGAGTCGGCGCCGTCGACAATCTGCTTTTGCACCGCCGATACGGCCTGGATCGAGGTCTTGAGTTGCGGCTGCAGCCGCTGGCTGAGCAACTCATCGGTGGTGATCGCACCTATCACCACGCGCTCGACGGCCAGCTCGGTCATGCCTTTCCAGCGCAGCGCCAGGGAAATGCGGTCCTCCTCGGCCTGGACCTCCTGCGCCGTTTGTGCATTGAGTTGCACCGTGATCACGTAAAGCCCTGTGCCCAGGGCCAGCAGGGACAGCATGAGACCCAGAATGGTCGTCCAGAGCTTGCTGGCGACCGAGAGATTGTTGAAGTGCATAAAAGATCAGTGGGAAAGACCAAAGGGAAAAGTGCGAGAGATCGATGCTTTTCGGGCCGTGAATACCGCCCAAAAAAATAGCATGCTTTTGCTTACACTTTTGCCCAAGGCACCCCCCTGAGCACTGCGTTTGTGTCAGGTATATGACTTGTCTATCGTGTCCGAGGGCGGGGAAAGCGAACCGGGGCCACGCCATGTGCATTGGCGTGGCCCCGGCAGGCGGCCCTGGGCGAAAGCCGCAGGGCGGAATTCAGACGAATTCGAGGATCACCTCGTCAACGGCCAGCGAATCGCCCTTGCTGGCGCTGATCTTGCCGACCACGCCGTCCTGCGTGGCAAACAGGATGTTTTCCATCTTCATGGCTTCGATCACGGCGAGCTTCTCGCCCGCCTGCACTTTCTGGCCGGGCTGCACGGCAATGTCGATCAGCAGACCGGGCATGGGCGACAGCAGGAACTTGGACAGATCGGGCGGTGCCTTGTAAGGCATGAGCTGGTGCAGCTCGGCGCCGCGCGGCGACAGCACCAGGGCTTCGATCTGCGTGCCGTTGTGCGCAATGCGCAGGGCCAGCGGGTTCTTGCCCGTGCCGCGTTCGATCTGCACGGTGAACGGCTGGCCGTTGACCAGGCCTGCAAGGCGTGCGTCGCGCAGATGGCTGTCGCTGCTGATGTCGTAGATCTTGTCGCCGGCTTGGCCATGCACCGTGACCTTGCTCGCATGGCGCGCCAGGTCGAAGTCCTCGACGCGCACCGCCGCGTGCTGGTTGCGGCCTTCGGCGCCCAGCGTGACCACGGCGTAGTCGATGCCCAGCTGCAGTTCATGGCCTTGCATCTGACCGGTGATGGTCGAGGCGCGCTCGCGGTAGCGGCGGTTCATGTAGGCCGCGAGGGCCACGAGGAACTGCGGATCGCTGTGCGGCACGTCCTCGGCATGGAAGCCGCCCGCGTAGTGCTCGGCAATGAAGCCGGTGTTGAAGTCGCCCGCAATGAACTTGGGGTGGGCCAGCAGTGCGGCCTGGAACGGAATGTTGGAGCTGATTCCGCGGATCACGAAGCCGTTGAGCGCTTCGCGCATCTTGGCGATCGCCTCGTTGCGGTCCTTGCCGTGCACGATGAGCTTGGCGATCATCGAATCGTAGTACATCGGAATTTCGCCGCCTTCGTAGACGCCGGTGTCGACGCGCACGCCATGCAGGTGCTCGGTATCGCCCTGCCACATGGTCTGCTGCGGCGGCTGGAAGCGCACCAGCCGGCCCGTGGACGGCAGGAAGTTGCGGAATGGATCCTCGGCGTTGATGCGGCACTCTATGGCCCAGCCGTCGCGGCGCACGTCGGCCTGGCCGAAAGCCAGCTTCTCGCCGGCCGCGACGCGAATCATCTGCTCTACCAGGTCTAGGCCGGTGATGGCTTCGGTCACGGGATGCTCGACCTGCAGCCGGGTGTTCATTTCCAGGAAGTAGAACGACTGGTCCTTGCCGACCACGAACTCGACCGTGCCCGCGCTCTGGTACTGCACGGCCTTGGCCAGTGCCACGGCCTGGGCGCCCATGGCCGCGCGTGTCTCCTCGGAGATGAACGGCGACGGCGCTTCCTCGATCACCTTCTGGTGGCGGCGCTGGATCGAGCATTCGCGCTCGTTGAGAAACACCACGTTGCCATGGGCGTCGCCCAGCACCTGGATCTCGATGTGGCGCGGCTCCTCGACGAATTTCTCGATGAACACGCGGTCGTCGCCGAAGCTGTTGCGTGCCTCGTTCTGGCAGCTCGCAAAGCCGTCAAACGCTTCCTTGTCGTTGAACGCCACGCGCAGGCCCTTGCCGCCGCCGCCGGCGCTGGCCTTGATCATCACGGGATAGCCTATGCCGCGCGCGATTTCCACGGCCTGCTCGGCGCCCGCGATCGCGTCGTTGTAGCCGGGAATGGTGTTGACCTGGGCTTCGGCTGCGAGCTTTTTCGAGGCGATCTTGTCGCCCATGGCGGCAATCGCATGGTGCTTGGGGCCGATGAAGACGATGCCTTCTTCTTCCACGCGCTTGGCGAAGGCTTCGTTTTCGCTCAGGAAGCCGTAGCCCGGGTGCACGGCCTGGGCGCCGGTCTGCTTGCAGGCAGCGATGATGCGGTCAGCGAGCAGATAGGACTCGCGGCTGGGCGCGGCACCGATGTGCACGGCTTCGTCGGCCAGCTGCACATGGCGCGCATCCTTGTCGGCATCGGAATACACGGCCACGGTGGCGATGCCCATCTTGCGGGCGGTGGCGATCACGCGGCAGGCGATTTCGCCGCGGTTGGCAATCAGAATCTTGGTGAACATGATGGATTTCCTGGCGCTGTCGTTCTTAGAGCGGAATGTTGCCGTGCTTGCGCCACGGGTTCTCGAGCTGCTTGTTCTGCAGCATCGTCAGGCTGCGGCAGATGCGCTTGCGCGTCTCGTGCGGCAGGATCACGTCGTCGATGAAGCCGCGTGCGCCGGCGACAAACGGGTTGGCAAAGCGCGCCTTGTACTCGGCTTCGCGCGCGGCGAGCTTTTCGGGGTCGTTCTTGTCCTCGCGGAAGATGATCTCCACCGCGCCCTTGGCGCCCATCACGGCAATCTCGGCCTGGGGCCAGGCCAGATTCACGTCGCCGCGCAGGTGCTTGGAGGCCATCACGTCATACGCGCCGCCATAGGCCTTGCGCGTGATGATGGTGATCTTGGGCACCGTGGCCTCGGCGTAGGCGTAGAGCAGCTTGGCGCCATGCTTGATGATGCCGCCGTACTCCTGGCTGGTGCCGGGCATGAAGCCGGGAACGTCGACAAAGGTCAGCACGGGAATGTTGAACGCATCGCAAAAGCGCACGAAGCGCGCGGCCTTGATCGAGCTCTTGATGTCCAGGCAGCCGGCAAGCACCAGCGGCTGGTTGGCCACGATGCCCACGGTCTGACCGGCCATGCGCGCGAAGCCGATCAGGATGTTCTTGGCGTAGTCGGGCTGCAGCTCGAAGAAGTCGCCGTCGTCCACGGTCTTGGCGATCAGCTCCTTCATGTCGTAGGGCTTGTTGGGGTTCTCGGGCACCAGCGTGTCGAGCGAGCGGTCGGCGCGGTCGGACGGATCGGTGGTGGCGCGCAGCGGGGCCTTCTCGCGGTTGTTCAGCGGCAGGTAGTTATAGAGGCGGCGCAGCATCATCAGCGCTTCGACATCGTTGTCGAACGCCATGTCGGCGACGCCGCTCTTGGTCGTATGCGTGACGGCGCCGCCCAGCTCCTCGGCCGTGACTTCCTCGTGCGTCACGGTCTTGACCACCTCGGGGCCGGTCACGAACATGTACGACGAGTCTTTCACCATGAAGATGAAGTCGGTCATCGCGGGCGAATACACCGCTCCGCCCGCGCAGGGGCCCATGATCATGCTGATCTGCGGCACCACGCCGCTGGCCAGTACGTTCTTCTGGAACACGTCGGCGTAGCCGCCCAGGCTGGCCACGCCTTCCTGGATGCGTGCGCCGCCCGAATCGTTGAGGCCGATCACCGGCGCGCCGACCTTCATTGCCTGGTCCATGACCTTGCAGATCTTCTCGGCATGGGTTTCGCTCAGAGCGCCGCCAAACACCGTGAAGTCCTGGCTGTAGACAAACACCAGCCGGCCGTTGATCATGCCGTAGCCCGTGACCACGCCATCGCCCGGAATCTTGTTGTCCTGCATGCCGAAGTCGGTGCAGCGGTGCTCCACGAACATGTCCCATTCCTCGAACGTGCCGTCGTCGAGCAGCAGCTCTATGCGCTCGCGCGCCGTGAGCTTGCCCTTGCCGTGCTGCGCGTCAATGCGCTTTTGACCACCGCCGAGTCGCGCCAGTGCGCGCTGTTTCTCGAGTCGCTCCAGAATGTCCTGCATGATGCTCGTCTTTCTTGCTGAGTCGTCGCGCGGCACGGAGGCACGCGCGCTTCTTGGGGATGGATGACTGCGTGCCCTATTGTGGCGCGCGGGAATGTGGAACCTGTGACTGCGCGGCCAGCAGATTGCGCGCCGCGGTCGATGCTGGCAGCCGTCCTTCGGCCACGGCCGCCAGCGTCTGCGGCAGCAGCGCCTGTACTTCGGGGTGGGAGCGAAACGCCTGCTTGAGGCCGGCGTCCACGCGTTCCCACATCCAGGCCAGCGACTGCTTTTCGCGGCGCGAGACCAGCCGGCCATTGGCCGTCTGCATCTCGCGGAACTGCTGCACCGCCTGCCAGAACGCTTCCACGCCCTGGCCCAGCAGCGCGCTGATCTGCAGCACGCGCGGCTGCCACAGCGCGCCATGCGTGGCGTGATCGGGGTTGCCGTGCATGCCCAGCAGGCGCAGGCTGGAGGTGATCTGGGCTTGGGCGCGCGTGGCCGCGTTCTTGTCGATGTCGGCCTTGTTGATGACCACCAGATCGGCCAGCTCCATCACGCCCTTCTTGATGGCCTGCAGGTCGTCGCCCGCATTGGGCAGTTGCAGCAGCACGAACATGTCGGTCATGCCGTTGACCGCGGTCTCGCTCTGGCCCACGCCCACGGTTTCGACAATCACCACGTCGTAGCCCGCGGCCTCGCAGACCAGCATGGCCTCGCGCGTCTTCTCGGCCACCCCGCCCAGCGTTCCGCTCGCGGGGCTGGGACGGATGTAGGCCTGGGGATGGACCGACAGATGCTCCATGCGCGTCTTGTCGCCCAGGATCGATCCGCCCGATACCGATGACGAGGGATCGATCGCCAGCACCGCGACGCGCAGGCCCTGCCCGATCAGGTACAGGCCCAGGGTTTCAATGAAGGTCGACTTGCCCACGCCGGGCACGCCGCTGATGCCCAGCCGGAACGCCTTGCCCGTATGGGGCAGCATCGTGGTGAGCAGCGCATCGGCTTGCGCGCGGTGGTCGGCGCGTGTCGATTCAAGCAGGGTGATCGCCTTGGCGATCGCCCGGCGCTGCACGGCCGCACTGCCGTGCAGAATGCCTTCGAGCAACTCGGAAGGGCTCATGCCACGGCAGCCTTGCGGATCTGTTCGAGCACGTCCTTGGCGCTGGCCGGAATCGGCGTTCCCGGGCCGTAGACGCCCTTGACGCCGGCTTGGAACAGGAATTCATAGTCCTGCGCCGGCACCACGCCGCCAACGAACACGATGATGTCGTCCGCGCCCTGGGCCTTGAGCTCGGCAATGATGGCCGGCACCAGCGTCTTGTGGCCGGCGGCGAGCGTGGACACGCCCACGGCATGCACGTCGTTCTCGATGGCCTGGCGCGCGCACTCCTCGGGTGTCTGGAACAGCGGGCCCATGTCGACGTCGAAGCCCAGGTCGGCAAACGCCGTGGCGACGACCTTTGCGCCGCGGTCATGCCCGTCCTGGCCCAGCTTGGCGATCATCACGCGCGGGCGCCGGCCCAGTTCCTCGGCCAGCGCATTGATTTCGGTCTTGAGCTTGTCCCAGCCTTCGGCCGAGTCATAGGCCGCGGCATAGACGCCTGTGACCTTCTGCGTGTCGGCGCGATGGCGGCTGTAGACCTTTTCCAGCGCATCGCTGACTTCGCCCACCGTGGCGCGCAGGCGCACGGCCTGGATGGCGAGGTCCAGCAGATTGCCTTCGCCGCTTTCGGCGGCTGCGGTCAGCGCGTCCAGCGCCTGCTGCACCTTGGCGGTATCGCGCTCCTTCTTGATCTTGTTGAGCCGCTCGATCTGGCCGTCGCGCACCTTGACGTTGTCGATCTCCAGAATGTCGATGGGATCTTCCTTGGCGAGCTTGTACTTGTTGACGCCGACGATCACGTCCTTGCCCGAGTCGATGCGCGCCTGCTTCTCGGCCGCCGCGGCCTCGATCTTGAGCTTGGCCCAGCCGCTGTCCACGGCCTGGGTCATTCCGCCCATGGCTTCGACTTCCTCGATGATGGCCCAGGCCGCATCGGCCATGTCCTGGGTCAGTTTCTCCATCATGTACGAGCCGGCCCAGGGGTCGATCACGCTGGGAATATGCGTTTCTTCCTGGATGATCAGCTGGGTGTTGCGGGCAATGCGCGAGGAGAATTCGGTGGGCAGCGCGATGGCTTCGTCGAAGCTGTTGGTGTGCAGCGACTGCGTGCCGCCGAACACCGCGGCCATGGCCTCGATGGTGGTGCGCACCACGTTGTTGTAGGGATCCTGCTCGGTCAGCGACCAGCCCGAGGTCTGGCAGTGGGTGCGCAGCATCAGGCTCTTGGGGTTCTTGGCGCCGAACTCCTTCATGATGCGGCACCACAGCAGGCGCGCGGCGCGCATCTTGGCGATCTCCAGATAGAAGTTCATGCCGATTGCCCAGAAGAACGACAGCCGGCCCGCGAACGCATCGACATCCATTCCCTTGGCCGTGGCGGTCTTGACGTATTCCTTGCCGTCGGCCAGCGTGAAGGCGAGCTCCAGCGCCTGGTTGGCACCGGCTTCCTGCATGTGGTAGCCCGAAATCGAGATCGAGTTGAACTTGGGCATGTTCAGGCTCGTGTACTCGATGATGTCGCCGATGATGCGCATCGACGGCTTGGGCGGATAGATATAGGTGTTGCGCACCATGAACTCTTTGAGGATGTCGTTCTGGATCGTGCCCGAAAGCTGATCCTGGCGCACGCCCTGCTCCTCGGCCGCAACAACGTAGCCCGCCAGCACCGGCAGCACCGCGCCGTTCATGGTCATCGAGACCGACACCTTGTCCAGGGGTATCTGGTCGAACAGCACTTTCATGTCTTCGACCGAGTCAATCGCCACGCCGGCCTTGCCCACGTCGCCCGTGACGCGCGGGTGGTCGGAGTCGTAGCCGCGGTGCGTGGCCAGATCAAACGCCACCGACACGCCCTGCCCGCCCGCGGCCAGCGCCTTGCGGTAGAACGCGTTGGACTCTTCGGCGGTGGAAAAGCCCGCGTATTGGCGAATGGTCCAGGGGCGCACCGCATACATGGTGGCCTGGGGGCCGCGCAGATAGGGCTCGAAGCCGGGCAGCGTGTTGGCATGCGGCAGGTTGGCGCTGTCGGCTGCCGTGTAGAGTGGCTTGACGGTGATGCCGTCGGGAGTGATCCAGTTCAAGGCCTCGACATCGCCGCCGGGCGCCGATTTGGCAGCCGCCTTGGCCCAGGCTTCCAGGTCGGAAGGGGCGAATTCAGGTTCAGCGGCATTCGCCACGCTTTGGCGCATATCTGTAGGCTTGTCCATCGGTGAGACCACGGTAGGTTGTGACCGAAAGAGTGTACATGATTCATAATTATTGATTCAAAATAATCCAGGCTACAATCCATCATTCATGTCAGTGATTACCCTAGCCCCCTCCGCGCTCTACCAACAGGTGGCCGAGCAGCTGCGTCAACGCATCTTCCAGCATGTGCTCGAGCCCGGTGCCTGGATAGACGAACTCAAGATGGCCGAGGAGTTCGGCATCAGCCGCACGCCCTTGCGTGAAGCCCTCAAGGTGCTTGCGGCCGAGGGCCTGGTGACCATGAAAGTGCGTCGCGGCGCCTATGTGACCGAAGTCTCGACCAAGGATGTGCGCGACGTCTATCACCTGCTGGCGCTGCTGGAAAGCGATGCCGCGGCGGCGGTGGCGGGCTCGGCCAGCGACGAGGAACTCGCGGCGCTCGGCGCCCTGCACGCCGATCTGGTGGCCCATCAGCACGACGCCGAACAGTTCTTTGCCATCAACGAGCGTTTTCACATGCGCCTGCTTGCGCTCGCCAACAATCGCTGGTCGGATCAGGTCGTCGCCGATCTGCGCAAGGTCATGAAGCTCAACCGCCACAAGTCGCTGTTCCGCCAGGGGCGCATAGAGGAATCGCTCAATGAGCATGCGCAGATCCTGCAGGCCCTGCTTGATCGCCAGCCCGAGCGTGCGCGCGCGGCAATGCAGCAGCATTTTTCCAACGGCCTGGTGGCGGCCGTGCCATAGCGAGGCCGCAGCGCGTTGCGGATGTGCCTGTTACTCAAAGTAACGAAACGATGATATAAATCAAGCTTTGAATGACAGGTAAACAGAAGCAGGCTTCTGCGGCACATCAAGGCTTGGGCCTTTTTTGCGGCGTGTCATGGAGCAGTTCCCAAGGGACCCGTGTCATTCGGATCGCATTCGCGCTGCATTCTGAGGGCCTCAATCATGCTGGACGGTTTTTTCCTCAGCGACGCCAGTCCGGCCCAGTTGCTTACCGGTCGCAGCGACGCCGGGCTGGTGGTGCTGTCCGTACTCATTGCCATTGTCAGCGCAGCCGTGTGCCTGCGGCTCGCGGGCCTGGCCCAGGCCACCAAAGGCCCGGCGCAACAGGCGGCCCTGCTTGCCGGCAGCCTGGTGCTGGGAAGTGGCATCTGGGCCATGCATTTTGTCGGCATGCTGGCGTTCGACCTGTGCCTGACAGTCAACTATGACCTCCACCTCACCCTGTTGTCCATGATTCCCAGCCTGCTGGCCTCGTGGATTGCGCTGCGCATTCTTTCGCGACCGCGCATCACCAGGTTTTCGCTGCTGACCGGCGGCGTCTGCGTCGGCATAGGCATAGGCACCATGCATTACAGCGGCATGGCTTCCATGCAATTGGAGCCGCTGCTGCGCTACGACCCGATGTGGTTTGCGGCGTCGCTGGTGGTGGCCGTGGTCTTGTCCACGCTTGCGCTGTGGATACGTCTTGCGCTGCGCGATCACCAGAGAGCGGCCTTGAAGCTGTCGCCGGAAACGGTCAAGACGCTGGCGGCGCTGTTCATGGGTGCGGCCATCTCCGGCACGCACTACACCGCCATGGCCGCAGCGCGTTTTGTCGGCACAGCCGACATGGTCGAAGGCCCGGGGGGTGCCGCAGTGCACACGCTGGCTCTGACGGTCGCCTTGGCAGCGCTGGCCGTGATCGCGCTGATCGGCCTGCTCATGGGCCTGCTGCGCTACCGCGCGCTGTGGCGACGCGTGGAATCCAACGAGCAGCGCCTGCAGTCGCTGGTCGACATGGCGGTCGAGGGCATCATCACCATAGACAGCAACGGCATCATCCAGGCCTATAACCGCTCGGCCGAGACGATCTTCGGCTGGACCGCAAACGAAGCGGTGGGCCGCAATGTCAATATGCTCATGCCCTCCCCGCTTGCCGAGCAGCACGATGGCTATCTGGAACGCTTTCACCAAGGGGGCGAGGCGCGCATGCTGGGCGCTGCCGGCACCGAGGTGCCGGGCCGGCACAAGAATGGCCGCCACCTGCCGCTCAAGCTGTCGCTGCGCAAGGTGGAGACGCCCGATGCCCCGCTGTTTGTCGGTTTCGTGAGCGATCTGAGCGAGCGCAAGAAGACCGAATCGCGCTTGCGCGTCGCCGCCAGCGTCTTCGAGCACGGTTATGAAGGCTTCATGGTGCTGGACGCGCATTTTCGCGTCACGGACATCAACCATGCCTACCAGCGCATGAGCGGTTTTTCCAAGAGCCATTGTGTGGGCCGTACGCTTGAAGACCTTTATGGACCGCTGGTGCTTGGTCAGACGTTCGACTCGGTGCAGCAGATCGTTGAAAAAACCACGCATTGGCAAGGAGAGATCGAGGCCATGGATGGCAACGGTGTCAACGCCGTGCACCGCATCTCGATTTCCGCGGTGCCGGACGATCGCAAGCGGATCCAGCATTACATCGTCGTCATCAGCGATGTGACCCAGGAAAAATCGCATGAACGCGAACTCGAGCAGATTGCGCTTTATGACAGCCTGACCGGCCTGCCCAACCGCCGCCTGCTCAATGACCGCCTGACACAGGGCATGCATGCCGCGATACGGCAGAAAACCAAGCTTGCCGTGCTGTTTGTCGATCTCGACGGCTTCAAGCAGGTCAACGACCTGATGGGCCATGCCGACGGCGACCTCTTGCTGTGCGAGCAGGGCCGGCGCATACGCGCTCAATTGCGCGGTGACGACACCGCGGCGCGCGTGGGCGGCGATGAACTGGTGCTGCTGCTCGGGGACTGGAACGAAGTGCACCAGGCCGAAGCCACCATTGCGCGCCTGCTCGAGACCATTGCCCAGCCTGTGGCGCTGCCGCGCGGGACGGTGCGCGTCACGGCAAGCATAGGCATGAGCGTCTTTCCGCTTGACGCGCAGCGGCCCGAGGCCCTGCTCGAGCAGGCCGATCAGGCCATGTACGACGCCAAGCAACGTGGCAAGAACCAGTATCGGCGCTTCCAGGGGCCGCGTGACGGGGAGCTTTCGCATCTCGGCGCCCCAGAGTGCGTGCAGCCGGTCCCGACTGCCTGACGCGAGCTGGCGCAGCGCCCGATTCCAGGGCGACAATAGCTGCGTTCGTTCAATTTCGCAGCTTCTGCGACCAGGCCCCGCCATGTCCACCTCTGCCCTCCCCGATTCCAGCGCCGCCGCCGCGCTGCCCAGCGCCGAAGGTCTGTTTGACCACTGGCTCCAGGCGCGCAGCAATGATGCGTGGACGCCGCTGACCGCACAGGCCGCCAAGCCTTATCGCTTCATCTGGGGCGCATGGAGCAAATTCCTGCAGGCGCATCTCGATGCCCAGGGGCAGAACGTCGCCGCGCTTTCCTGGAACGAGGCCAGCGCCGTCCAGGTGCTGCACTTCATCAACCACATTCCCCAGACCGCCAAGGGACGCAAGGTCAGCGACATCACGCGGCGGCGCTACTGGCGTGTGCTTGATCGCATCTATGACCACGCATTGATGATGGGCTGGGTGCAGGCCAATCCCGTGCATGCGGTGGCCGCCGCCGAGCGCCCGCCCAGCGAGGATCCCAAGGGCGCCATTCTTTCGGACGCAATGTGGCAGGCGGGCATTGCCCATATTCCCGAGGGCAACGACCTGGTCGGGGCGCGCGACCGCGCGGTGCTGATGCTGCTGTTCGAGCTGGGCCTGGCGCCCGAGGAACTTCGCATGCTGCGCACCGACAACCTGCTCTACAGCACGCCGCAGGAGGACAGCGGCGAGACCCAGATCATCGGCGTGCATGTGGAAGGCCTGCGCGACAACCAGCAGCGCAAACTGTCCATCAGCACCGCGCTGGCACGCGGCCTGGCCCACTGGCTGCGCGCGCGCGCGCAATATCCCGCAATGCAGGGCGAAGCCTCGCTGTTTTGTTCGCGCAAGTCGCGCACCCTGTCGAACCACACGCTGCTGCACCTGGTCACCAAGACGCTGTCCGAGGCAGCGCAATCGTCCGGCCTGCCCACGCCGGCGCGTCTGGGCCCGCAGATCGTGCGCAATACCGCCATCGTGCGCTGGCTCAATGCAGGCATGCCGCTGGCCGACGTGGTTGAACGTGCCGGGCTCAAGAACGTCAACGGTCTGCTGCATCTGCGCGATTTGGTCAGTGATGAGGCCCGCGCCGCGCTGTCGCAGCGGGCGCGGTCGTTCTAGCGTCTACAGGGGGCCAGAGCCGCCCATGGCCGCTCATGGCGGGCGGCCCCCCCTTTTGTTGGGGACCTGCGAGTATTCAACGCAGTAGAAATCAGGAGTGAATTTTCACTTCATGTAAGCTGGATTGAGTAGGGTGAATGACTTTATGCACGGCGCCATTTCCCATGACCGTATGCTTTCTCCTGCTTCCAGCTGATGCAGCACGCATCCCCTGCGGCCAGCGCCTATCGGCTTTTATGGCCTAATCCCGCGAACCGCTCCAACCCCGCCCACCATGCGCCGCGCCATCCCTTCCACCCAAGCCCTGGCCTGCTTCGAGGCCTGTGCCAGGCACCAGAGCTATACGCGCGCTGCGCAGGAGCTCGCCCTCACCCAGAGCGCGGTCTCGCGCCAGATCATTGCGCTGGAGGAGTTCGTCGGCGTAGCCCTCTTCCGGCGCACGCGCCACGGCATGGAGCTCACGCCGGCAGGCAGCACCTATGCACGCAAGGTGCGTGGCTGGTTGCAGGGGCTGGAGCGTGACACGCTGGACATCATGGCGCGCCAGGGCGAAGGCGGCACGCTGAGTCTTGCTGCCGTGCCCACGTTTGCCACACGCTGGCTGCTGCCCCGACTGCCCCTGCTCGCCAAGGAGCATCCGGGCATCACGGTGCACATCGACACCCAGACCCGCCCTTTTCTCTTTGCCGACACCGGCTTTGACGCCGCGCTGTACGCCGGCACGCCCGAGCAGGTGACGCAATGGCCGGGCATACAGGCGCAGTGGCTGATGGACGAGCAGGTCGTGCCCATGTGCAGCCCCGCCCTGCTTGCCCAGGCAGCGCAGCGTGGCTTGGGCCGCGCCTGGCAGACCGTGCCACCCGAGGCCATCGCGCAATTGCCGCTGCTGCAGCAAAGCACCCGGCCGTATGGCTGGCAGCAATGGTTCCAGGCCGCGGGGCTGGAGCCGGCTCGCGCGCTGGACGGGCCGCGTTATGAGCTGTTTTCCATGCTGGCCATGGCCGCGACCCATGGCATGGGCGTGGCGCTGATACCCCCGATGCTGGTTGAAGCCGAGCTCGCGCGCGGCGATCTGGTCGTGGCCTGCTCGCAGTCGCTGCGCCGCGAGCGCAGCTACTACCTGATCACGCCTGCCCTGCCCGCTTCTGCCGTGCTGCAGGCGTTTTCCGACTGGCTGCAACGCATGTCAGCGCCCGCGGCGCAGTAGCGCCTGATGTCAGAAGGGCAAAAAAAGCAGCGCGCACATAACGCACATAAGCAAATACCAATTTAGTATTTCACAAACGCATGCCAAATGCGTCATCATTCGGTTTTTGCATAATTCGTACGCGCATGGATATACGCCAGCTCGAAGCTTTTGTTGCGGTAATGACGATTGGCAGCATCACCGGTGCAGCCAAGCTGCTGGAGCGCTCGCAGCCCGCCATTTCCCGACAGATTCAGGAGCTGGAAGTCGATCTGGGCAATGCGCTGCTGCACCGCAACGGCCCCAAGGTCACGCCCACGGCACTGGGCTATGTGCTTTACGAGGAAGCCGAGCGCATCGTCAATGGGGTGCGCCGCATCCAGCAGCATGCGCGCAGCGCGGCGCCGCTCGTGCAGCCGCCGCTGCTGATTTCCGCCACGCCGGCGCTGTCGCTGGGCATCGTGGCTGCGGCGCTTGCGCATTGCCATCCTTCGCTGGCCGCGAGCAAGATCGAGCTGCTGTCCGTGCGTCCCGAGAATGTGGTGAGCGATGTGCTGCATGGCATGGCCGATATCGGCGTGTGCAGCCTGCCGCTCGATCATCAGCAGATCACCGTGCACTGGGTTGCCGAAGTGCCGTGCAAGGCCGTGGTTCCCGCCGACCATGCGCTGGCAGCGCTTGATGTTGCCCCTATTGCCGCGCTGGCCAAGCACCGCGTGATCGGCATGCACAACCCGCACCGGCTCAAGCAGCATATCGACGCTGCACTGCACAAGGCCGGCGCTGCGGGCCTGCAGGCCGATATCGAAACCAATTCGTCGATGAACGCCCAGGCGCTGGTGCGCGCCGGTCTGGGCGTGGCGATTCTGGACCCGCTGACGCTGCTGGGCGCTCCGTTGCAGGGCCTGGTCTACCGCGACCTCGATGTGCGCATTCCATTTCACTTTGGCGCCATCAGCGCCCAGGGAAAAACCCTCTCGGCGCCGGCGCTGGTTCTGCTCGAGGCGCTGCGCGACACCGCGGCTTCGCTGGACCAGTGCCAGCTGCACGATGCCCAGGCCATGGCCGGCGTCTGCGCTTCTTCCATTTCCTTGCTTTCCCCCAGCCCGCTTTGCTCCCCTGAGCGCAAAACGATGCCCCACCCATGAACAGTTTGCCTTCCCCTCACATCCCCTCTCTTGCCGCGCTGCAGTCGCGCTACCAGCGTGACCTGCAGTTGCTGGCCTTGCCCGGCAAGGCCTGGACACCGGCGCTGAGCCACAATGGCCAGCCCGTGCTGGACGTCGCGGTCGTCGGCGGCGGCATGGGCGGCCTGGCGCTGACCACGGCGTTGACCCATCTGGGCATTCGCGCGCAGATCTTCGACCAGAATCCGCCCGGCTACGAGGGCCCCTGGGCGACGACGGCGCGCATGGAAACACTGCGTTCGCCCAAGGAACTGACGGGGCCGGCGCTCGGCTTGCCCTGCCTGACCTTCCGCGCCTGGTTTGAAGCCCAGTGGGGCGAAGCCGCCTGGGAAGCGCTCGACAAGATTCCCCGCCTGCAATGGATGGACTACCTGCGCTGGTACCGCGAAACCACAGGCGTGGTGCTGCACAACCAGCAGCGCGTCGTCGCCGTGCGCCCGCGCGCCGACGGGCTCGCGCAGCTGGACTTGGTCGACATGGGCCAAGGCGAGCGCGCCTACAGCGTGCTCGCGCGCCATGTCGTGCTGGCCACGGGCCGCGACGGCCTGGGCGGCCCCTGGGTGCCCGACGTGGCGCATACGCTGCCGCGCGACCGCTGGGCGCATTCTTCCGATCCCTGGGCCGATGACGCGTTTGCCGGCAAGCAGGTCGTGGTCGTGGGCGGCGGCGCCTCGGCCATGGACAGCGCCGCGACGGCACTGGAAAATGGCGCTGCCAGCGTGCACCTGCTGATCCGGCGCAAGGAGCTGCCCACGGTCAACAAGGGCAAGGGCGCGGGCAACCCCGGCGCCGCGCACGGTTTTGCCCGCCTGAGCGATGACTGGAAGTGGAAGGTGCGCAACTACATCAACCGCCAGCAGGTACCGCCGCCGCACGGCAGCACGCTGCGCGTGTCGCAGCATGAGAACGCGTTTTTCCACCTGGGCGCGGGCATAGAAGGCGCGCAGCTGCGCGCCGACGGCAAGCTGCGCATAGACACCACGCAAGGCCCGATAGCCGCCGACAGCGTGATCTTCTGCACGGGCTTTCGCCCCGACTGGCAACTGCGCCCCGAATTTGCGCCTTTCGCCCCGCATGTGCGTCTGTGGCAGGACCGCTTCACCCCGCCTCCAGGCCAGGAAGACGCCGAGCTCAACCTCTCGCCCGACCTCGGCGATCTGTTCGAGTTCCAGGAAAAGACGCCGGGCAGCTGCCCGGGCCTGGACCGCATCCACTGCTTCAGCTACCCTGCGGCGCTGTCGCTGGGCACGGTCTCGGGCGATATTCCGCAGATCAGCGACGGCGCGCGCCGCCTGTCCCAGGGCCTGGCCGGAGCGCTGTACGCCGAGGACATCGCGCTGCACTATGCGGCCATGGAAGGCTATGCCGAGCCCGAGCTATATGGCGACGAATGGACGGCCTCGCCCCTGCCCCCCTATGACGAGGTGACAGCATGATCGGCTGGCTGCTGCGCCGCATAGGCCAGGCCATGCTGGTGGTGCTGGCAATGACGGTCATTGTCTTTGCCGGCCTGCACGCTATCGGCAACCCGATCGACATCCTGATCGGCGAAGACCTCAACCAGCAAGAACGCCTTGAGGCCATTGCCCATCTGGGCCTGGACCAGCCGCTGCTGCAGCAGTACTTCAGCTTTCTGAAGAACGCGCTGCAGGGCGACCTGGGCACCAGCTTTGTCTACAACGAACCGGCAATCGGCCTGATTCTCGACCGCCTGCCCGCCACGCTGGAACTGGCCGTCGTGGCGCTGGTGATGGCCATCATCCTGGGCGTGCCGCTGGGCCTGTACGCGGGCATGAAGCCTGCAAGCCCGGTTTCCAAGCTGCTGATGAGCGGCTCCATCCTGGGCTTCTCGCTGCCCGCGTTCTGGGTCGCGCTGATGCTGATCATGGTGTTCAGCGTGCAGCTGGGCTGGATGCCGTCAAGCGGCCGGGGCGACACGCGCAGCCTGTTCGGCATCGAATGGTCGTTTCTCACGCTTGACGGCCTGCACCATCTGCTGCTGCCCGCGTTCAATCTGGCGCTGTTCAAGATTTCGCTGGTGCTGCGCCTCACGCGCGCCGGCGTGCGCGAAGTGCTGCCGCAGGATTTCGTCAAGTTCGCGCGCGCCAAGGGCCTGTCCGAATCGCGCGTGATGGTCATGCATGTACTGCGCAACACCATGATCCCGCTGGTGACCGTGCTGGGACTGGAACTGGGTTCCACCATTGCCTATGCCGTCGTGACCGAGTCGATCTTCGCCTGGCCGGGTGCCGGCAAGCTGATTTTGGACAGCATCAACTCACTGGACCGCCCCGTGGTGGTGGCCTATCTGATGGTCGTTGTCGTGATTTTCGTGACCCTCAACCTGATTGTCGACCTGCTCTACAAGCTGCTTGACCCGCGCGTTCGCCTGGAGGCCGCCCAATGAGCCAAGCTCCCGTCACTTCTCCCGTGGACGCCGGTCGCGTGCAGTCCATCTGGGCGCAGATCATCCATGACTTCCTGCGCTCCAAGCCGGCCATCATCGGCCTGGTCACGCTGCTGATCGTGGTGCTGATGGCCTTGTTTGCGCCGTTCATCACGCCGCAGAACCCCTACGACCTGATGCAGCTGGACGTGCTGGACGCGCGCTTAGCGCCGGGCTCGGCCAGCGCCGAGCATGGCTACAGCTACTGGTTGGGCACCGACGGCCAGGGCCGCGACCTGTACTCGGCCATTGTCTACGGCCTGCGCATCAGCCTGCTGGTGGGCGTGGGTTCGGCGGCCATTGCAGCCGTGGTCGGCACGGTCATCGGATTGATGGCGGCCTATGCCGGCGGCAAGGTCGATGCGCTGATCATGCGCGTGGTCGACCTGCTGCTGTCGTTTCCCACCATCCTGATGGCGCTGATGATCCTGGCCTACATGGGCAAGGGCATTGGCAACGTGATCCTGACCCTGGTGCTGGTCGAGTGGGCCTACTACGCGCGCACCGCGCGTGGCCAGGCGCTGGTGGAAACCCGGCGCGAATACGTCGACGCCGCGCGCGGCCAGGGCCTGCCGCAGTGGCGCATCCTGCTGGGCCACATCCTGCCCAACTGCCTGCCGCCCCTGCTGGTGATTGCCGCGCTGCAGGTGGCGCGCGCCATCACGCTGGAAGCCACGCTGTCGTTCCTCGGCCTGGGCGTGCCCATCACCGAGCCGTCGCTGGGCCTGCTGATCTCCAATGGCTATCAGTACCTGCTGTCCAACGAATACTGGATCAGCTTCTTTCCCGGTGTCGCCCTGCTGCTGACGATTGTCGCGATCAACCTGGTCGGCGACCAACTGCGCGATGTGCTCAACCCGCGCCTGCAGAAATAAAAAACCGCACCATGCCCCACGATTCAGACAATTCCTTGCTGCCGCCCGCGGTGGCTCCCGTGCTTGAGGTCAAGGACCTGCACACCCGGTTCGACACGCGTGCCGGCGTGCTGCCCGTGGTCAATGGCGTAGGCTTTCGCCTGGAGCGCGGCAAGGTCCTGGGCCTGGTCGGCGAGTCCGGCTCGGGCAAGTCGGTCACCGGCTTTTCCATCATGGGTCTGCTGGACGCGCCCGGGCGCATCACCGCCGGCGAGGTGCTGTTCCAGGGCCAGGACCTGGCGCGCCTGGACAGCCGCGCGCTGCGCAGCCTGCGTGGCAACCGCATTGCCATGATCTTCCAGGACCCCATGGCCACGCTCAACCCGGTGCTGCGCATTGACGTGCAGATGCTGGAGACCATTCGCGCCCACCGCAAGATGGGCAAGGCGCAGGCGCTCGAGCACTGCCGCAAGACGCTGGCGCGCATGGGCATTCCCAGCCCCGAGCAACGGCTCAAGGCCTTTCCCCACCAGCTTTCGGGCGGCATGCGCCAGCGCGTGGCAATTGCCATCGCGCTGCTCAACGACCCCGAACTCATCATTGCCGACGAGCCGACCACGGCGCTTGACGTGACCATCCAGGCGCAGATCCTCTCGGAAATGCAGCAGCTGGTGCGCGAGACCGGCACATCGATGATCTGGATCAGCCACGACCTGTCGGTGGTTGCCGGCCTGGCCGACGACATTGCCGTCATGTACGCGGGGCGCATTGTCGAGCATGGCAGCGTCGATGCCGTGCTCGACAATCCCCAGCACCCCTACACCCAGGGCCTGATCGGCAGCCTGCCGAGCGCCAACCAGCGCAAGAGCCGCCTGCAGCAGATCTCGGGCATGGCACCCAATCTGCTGGATCTTCCGCCCGGCTGCGCCTTTGCGCCGCGCTGCCCGCGTGCCCAGGCGCGCTGCCAGCAGCCGCCCGAACTGCAGACCATTGCCGCGCCCACGGGCGCGCCGACCGCCACCGCCCATACCGTGCGCTGCTTCTTTCCCGGTGCAGCGGCCGATTTTTCCCGGAGCGCCGCATGACCGGCAAGCTTAGCGATACCACCGCCCCCCTGCTGGACCTGCAGGGCATCACCAAGCGTTTCGGCCTGCAGCCGCCGCCGGGCCGTTTTGGCCAGTGGCTGCGCAGGACCGGACTGCAAAAGGCGCCCGTTGTCACGCACGCGCTGGACGGCGTCGATTTGCAGGTGCGCCCCGGCGAAGTCGTCGGCCTGGTCGGCGAGTCGGGCTGCGGCAAATCAACGCTGGGCCGCATTGCCACCGGCCTGCTGGCGCCCACCGACGGCCATGTGCAGGTGATGGGCAAGGACCGCACGCAGCTCAGTGCCGAGGAGACGCTGCAGGCCCGCCTGGGCATACAGATGATTTTCCAGGATCCGCAGTCCAGCCTGAATCCGCGCCTGCGCGTCAATCGCATCGTGGGTGAGGCCGCGCGCCTGCATGGCCTGGTCGATGCGCAGCACGAGGACGAATACGTCTGCCAGCAGCTCGAGCGCGCAGGCCTGGACCCGCGCCTGCGCTTTCGCTATCCGCACCAGTTCAGCGGCGGCCAGCGCCAGCGCATAGGCATTGCACGCGCCCTGGCCGTGCAGCCCAGGATGCTGGTCTGCGACGAGGCCGTGGCCGCGCTTGACGTGTCCATCCAGGCGCAGATCCTCAATCTGTTCATGGACCTGCGCGACGAGCTGGGTCTGGCCTATCTGTTCATCAGCCATGACCTGGGTGTGATCCGCCATCTCTGCGATCGCGTCGCCGTGATGTACCTGGGGCGCATTGTCGAGACCGCGCCGGTCGAGGAACTGTTTGCCAATCCCCAGCATCCCTACACCCAGGCCTTGCTGGCGGAAATTCCGCGCCTGGACCACCGCCGCACCAGTTTCCAGACCATACGCGGCGAGATCCCCAGCCCGATGGCGCCGCCCAGCGGTTGTCACTTCCACCCGCGCTGCCCCCAGGCCATGCCGCGCTGCAGCGTCGAAGTGCCGCGGCTCAAAGGAATTGCCATTCAGCACGAGAGTGCGTGCCATCTCAACGACCTGGCCCATGCCGCCTGATCTCCACCCAAGCCCCGTACAGGCCCAGCCTGCCCAGGCGGCCCTGTCCTAGCCCTGTTTCCCCAATATCCACTCCCGAGAGAAAGCACTACCATGCACACTGCTCACCTTTCCGCCATTGCAATGGCCGCCTTGCTGGCTGTCTCCGGCGCCTGCGCCAAGGATCTGCGCATAGGCTTTGCCGACCCGATCTCTTCGGCCGACCCGCAGCTCAACAACCACGCGGGCGATCGTTCCCTGGCCCTGCACTTCTGGGACTCGCTGGTCAATTCGCGCGACGGCGGCAAGCTCGAGCCCGGTCTGGCCGAAAGCTGGAAGACGCTTAACGACAAGACCTGGGAATTCAAGCTGCGCAAGGACATCAAGTGGCAGGACGGCAAGCCGTTCACCGCCGACGACATCGTGTTCTCGTTCGAGCGCGCGCGCAATGTCGCGGGCTCGGTGGCCTCCTACCGCGGCGCGCTGCGCAGCGTCGAGTCGACCACGGCCAAGGATGCGCACACCGTCATCATCAAGACCCACACGCCCAATCCCATGCTGCCGCTGGAGATCGCCTCGATCTACGTCGTGAGCAAGCATGTGGGCGCGCAGTCCAAGAGCGAAGACTACAACTCCGGCAAGGCCATGGTCGGCACCGGCCCCTACAAGTTCACTTCGTACACCCCCGGCGACCGCACGCTGATGGAGCGCAGCGCCAGCTACTACGGCCCGGCCCAGCCCTGGGACAAGGTGACCTACCGCTACATCAACAACGGCGCGGCGCGCACCGCCGCCCTGCTGTCTGGCGATGTCGATGTCATCGACAAGGTGGCCGTGACCGATGTGGCCAAGCTCAAGAAGACGGCCTCGGTCAGCGTGTATGAATATCCCGGACTGCGCGCGCTGCTGGTGCAGCCCAGCCTGCGCAAGGGCAGCAACGAGTTCATCACCGACAACGCCGGCAAGCCGCTGGCCGAGAACCCGCTGACCGACCAGCGCGTGCGCGAGGCGCTGAGCATCGCGATCAACCGCAAGGCCATCACCGACCGCATCCTGCAAGGCACGGCCACCGAAGCCAACCAGTGGATGCCCAAGGGCTCGTTTGGCTACAACCCCGACATCCCGGCAACGCCCTACTCCGCGGAAAAGGCCAAGAAGCTGCTGGCCGACGCGGGCTTCCCCGAAGGTTTCCAGATCACCGTCCATGTGCCCGGCGACCGCTATCCGCAAGCGCCTGAAACCATGCAGGCCGTGGCCCAGTTCTGGACGCGCATCGGCGTGAAGACCAAGCTCGAAGTCGTGCCATGGTCGGTGTACTCCAGCCGCGCGGGCAAGAACGAATACGCGGTCAGCGTCATTGCCTGGGGCAACGGCACGGGCGAAGCCGGCTACGGCCTGCTGCAGACGCTGGCCACCAACGACGCCAAGGCCGGCCGCGGCGCCAACAACTGGGGCCGCTACAGCAACGAGAACGTGGACAAGGCGCTGGACGCCGCAACCATAGAGTTCGACGCCAAGCGCCGCGAAGCGATCTTCCGGCATGCCGCCAAGCTCGTGACCGACGATGTTGCCCAGATCCCGCTGTTCCACTACAAGAACATCTGGGCCGCCAAGAAGGGCCTCAAGGTAGTGCCCATTCTCAGCGACCGGACCACGGCACTGCAGGTCACTGCCGTATCCGGCAAGTAAGGCACAGACGCCATGCATCCTCAGCTCGAGATCTCGCCGCAGACGGCGCTTATCGACGTGCCGCGCGGCATCACGCTGCGCGGGCTGACGCCCGGCCAACGGGTCATGCTGCACACGCGCACCCTGCGCGGGCCGCAGGTCGAATGGACTTCCGAGGCAAGCTTTCTTGCTGATGCCCAAGGCAATGTCGACCTGACGCGGCAGGCGCCGGTGGGCGGCAGCTACAGCGGCGTCTCGGCAATGGGACTGATCTGGTCGCAGACCCAGACCATTGCCGATGCCCCGCAAGACCCGTTTGCGGCCGAGCCCAGCGCCGCGCTGACCACCGAGGTGCGCGCACGGCTGGAAGATGGCAGTGAGCTTTGCGGCCACTTCGTGCAGCAGCTTGCGGCCGAAGGCGTCACGCGCCGCGAGATCCGAGACGAGGGACTGTCGGGCACGCTGTTCACGCCCGCGACACCCGGCCCCCATCCCGTGGTGATGGTGCTCAACGGTTCGGGCGGCGGCATCAACGAGCCGCGCGCCGCGCTCTACGCCTCGCGTGGCTATGCGGCGCTGGCCCTGGGCTATTTCAAGTCGCCGGGCCGCTCTGACTACATCTCCGACACCCATCTCGAGTACTTCGAGACCGCGCTGCAGTGGATTCACCGCGAACTCCAGCCCAAGGACGGCTTTGTCGCGCTCAGCGGCCAGTCGCGCGGCGGCGAGCTGGTGCTGCTGCTGGGCTCGCTGTTCCCCGACATGGTCAAGGCCGTGATCGGCTATGTGCCCAGTGCCCTGGTGCACTGCGCGCAAAACGCCTGCGACCCCGCCAAGGGGCGCGAAGGGCCGGCCTGGATTTTCCGCGGCAAGCCGATTCCCGACATCTGGAGCAACAACCGCACGGCGTCATGGGCCCCCTGGGACGAAGGCCCCGAGCCGCGCCGCCACACCGCAGCCATGCTCACGGCGCTGCAGGACCCCGACGCCGTCGAGCGCGCCCGCATCCGCGTGGAGCGCATCGATGGGCCGGTGATGCTGCTGTCGGCAACCGATGACGGCTCCTGGCCATCGTCGCTTTACGGCAAGATGGTCAAGGACCATCTGTCGGCCAATCACCACCCCTACCCCGTGGAACACCACGACTGGGAAGGCGGCGGCCATGCCATCCTGTTTCCCTATGTACCGACCACGCACCTGTTCTACGCCCACCCGGTGTCCAAGCGCCTGAGCACGTCGGGCGGAACGCCGGCGGTCAATGCACTGGCCAACGAGGAATCGTGGGTTGCCGTACAGGACTTTCTTGCGCGCGCCACGGCAGCGCATGCGGCGCGTGCCAAGGCCCACGCCTGAAACATGCGCCTGGACGTTCCTGGTTCGACAAGCTCACCACGAACGGTAAACCGTTCGTCCTGAGCCTGCCTCGCCGGCCGCGTCGAAGGATGAACGGCCCGCCCTACAGTCACAACAGCTTTTTTCCAGCCATGACCGAAACCCAAACCCTTGATCTGATCGATTCCCTGACCCGGCTGGACCAGTTTCCCGCCGTCAAGTCCATACGCCACCAGCGCGCCAAGGTCGTGGACGCCACGCAAGGCAGCTACAAGCAGTTGTTCGATCCCGCCCTGCCCGGCCTGACGCTGGGCGAACGCCTGCGCGTGGCGCGGACCATCAGCCAGCTCAGCGACAGCGCCAGCCTGCTGCAGCACTACACCCAGCAACTGGCCGCGCTGCAGGACACTGCCGTCGATGTCCCGCGCGAAGCCGCGCTGCAGAAGTTCGCCACGCTGCTCACGAACAAGCCTGTCGAAGGCGATCGCTCCAGCATTGACGCGCTGCTGGCCGCGGGACTGCAGCCACCCGAAATCATCGCCCTGGCCCAGCTGATTGCTTTTCTCAGCTACCAGATCCGCGTGGTGGCAGGCCTGCAGGCGCTCACTGCCCTGGGCGATGACCTGCTGGCCGCGCCCGCCGCCGCAGCCAGCAGCGAAACCTTTGTGCACCCTCACCATCTGCCCAAACCCGGTGAGGCGCTGCGCATCAACGGCTTCACCAGCGAAACCCTGGGCTGGAAGGCCTGGGTGCCCGTGGTAAAGCTCGAAGAAGCCACGCCCGAACAATTGGCCATTCTCGAAGCCAGCCACCCTTCGGCCAAGACCAGCGACTACTATCTGTCGCTGATCCATCAGCCGCAGATTCTGCAGGAGCGCTCGGTGGTGTTCAACGCCATCATGTACGCTCCCGGCGGCCTGTCGCGCGCCGAACGCGAACTGGTCAGCGCCGTGGTGTCGTGCATCAACGGCTGCGTCTACTGCGCATCGGTCCATGCCCAGCGCTTCGAGCAGCTGGCCAAGCGCAACGACGTGATTGCCCAGGTGTTCGAGAACCCGCATACCGCGGGCACCAACGCGCGAGAAAAGGCCCTGGTCCAGTTCGCCATTGACCTCACGGCAGCGCCCAACCAGCTCAGCGGCGAGCGCCTGCAGTCGCTGCGCGAAGCCGGTCTGAGCCACCTGGAGATACTTGACGCGCTGCATGCGGCCGCCATCTTTGCCTGGGCCAATCGCCTGATGCTCAATCTGGGCGAAGCCGTTCATCCCTGAGGCGCCCGGACTCCCCATCGGCCGGCGTGGTGGCCACAGCGCACGCCAGCCACCCATGACATTCTGGAAACTCCGTGATCTCCATACGACCTGCCGCAGCCCACGACTGGCCTATCTACCGGGATACGCGCCTGAGCGCGCTGCGCGACGCACCCGACGCGTTTGGCAGCAGCTTCGCGGCCGAAGCGACGAGAACCGACGAAGCCTGGGCGGCGCGCGTTGCGGCGGCCGCGGCCAGCCAGAACGATCAGCTGTTCCTTGCCTTTGACCAGGAACAGCCATGCGGGCTGATCTGGTGCAAGCGCTCGGCCGCCGAGCCCGCAGTGACCGACCTCTATCAGATGTGGGTCGCGCCCGGATCGCGCGCAAAAGGCACGGGCCAGGCGCTGCTGCAGGCCGCGCTCGACTGGGCACGCGCCGCAGGCACGCAGCGGGCTCGTCTGGGCGTGACCGCCGCCGACAGCCCGGCCATGCGCCTGTATCGACGCCACGGCTTTCGCGCTGCAGGGCCGCTGGAGCCGCTGCGCGAGGGCGCATCGCTCATGGCCCAGACCATGGAACTCCCGCTCAACTAGCGCTGTGCCAGCCTATGCGGGCCGCCGTCAGCGACGGCGCAGTGTCATGCAAGGCGCGCACAACGTTGATAAAGTCAACTTTATCCCGCATAATAGTTGACTTTATCAACTTCATTGAAAATATGCCGACACCACCGCCTTCTTCCCAGCCCACCCGCCGCAAGCTGCCCCGGCGCTTCATGCCGTATGTGTTTGCCTTCTATATGGCAAGCATCATGGCGTTTCTGATGTGCGCTGTCATCGTGGGTGTGCAAGCCGGCATAGGTCCAGGCTACCTGGCCAGCGTCCTCAAGGTCTACGCGCTGGCCATGCCCGTGGCATTTTGCTGCGTGGTCATCGTGCGGCCGTTCGTGCTGCGCCTGGTGGCGCTCACGGTGCATCTTTGATGCCTCTCAGGCTGCGGCGATATCGGCAAGCAGGCCGTCCAGGCTGCCATACAGCGCGTTGCCACGCAGCAGCCGGCTGCCTTTGTCGTCCGTGACAATCAGCGCCGGCACGCCCTGGGCCCCGAAGGCCTGCTTCGTTTCCTGTGCTTGGCGCAGGCGCTGGGCGTTGGCTGCCAGCAGTTCCGCGTCACCGGCGGCCAGAAGGTCGGCGGCGGCATGCAGCGCCAGCCCGCGCAGCAGTTGCGCCACCACGCACAGGTCGCCCGTGTCCAGCCCCTGCACATAGCGGGCTTGCTGCAAGCCTTTCAAGGCCTGCAGTTCATTTTGCGGCGCGGTGCGCAGCACGGCCGTCAGCGCCAGCGTCGTGGCTGACGAATCGAAACGGCTGCCCAACTTGCCCAGCACCTGGGCGCGGTACTCGGGCGTGAACTGCTGGCCCGTGAGCTTCTGGATACGCATATCGTTGGCCCAGGCGTAATCCGCGAACGCAGCGTCCAGCGTGCGCGCGCCCTCGCCAGCAAACAGGCCCGTGGGTGCGAGCGCCAGGCGCATGCCGGTTTGCAGGCTCAGCAACTGCAGCACCGGTGAAGCGCCGTAGCACCAGCCGCACAGCGGATCGAGCAGATAGGTGATGGTTACCACTTCATTTCACCCTTGTTGACCTTGGCGCCCATTTCCAGCGACATCGCGCCGTCGGTCAGCTGGGGATAGGCCTTCTTCATCGCCTCGATCAGCTGGGCGCTGTTCTTGCTGGCCGCAAGCTGCTTCTCGAACGTCTGCAGATAGTCCTTGGTGAACGTGATGGTGCTTGCATCGACCTTTGTTCCGGCCTTCATGTGGCCGGGAACCACCAGCGCGGGCTTGAGCGCGGCCATTTCATCGAGTTGCGCCACCCATGCGGCGCGTTCTGCAGCGCTTTGGGTGTCGGCCGTCCAGACATGCATGTTGCCGAACACACCAATATTGCCGACAACGGCCTCAATGGAGGGAATCCACGCATAGGGACGGTGGGCCAGCACACCTTCGCTGCCGCGGATCTCTATTGCCTGGCCTTCGAGCGTCAGCGTATTGTCTTCGAGCGCGCGCGGCAGCACCGGCTGGCGCGGCGCATTGGCGCCCATCTTGGGGCCCCAGAACGCGAGCTTGCCGGCCATCTTGGGCGCGAGCTTGGCCAGCACGGCCCGCGTGGTCACCACATCGGCCTGGGGAAAGAACTCCTTGAGCGCTTCGACGCCGAAGTAATAGTCGGGGTCGGCCTGGCTCACATAGATGGTCGTGAGCTTCTTGCCGCTGTCCAGCACATTCGCGGCAATGCGCAGCGCGTCCGCGCGCGTGAAGCCCGCATCAATCACCATGGCTTCCTTGTCGCCCACCAGCAAAGTGGAGTTGACGTTGAAGCTGTTGCCGTCAGCGTTGTAGACCTTGACGGTGAGCGGCTGTGCGGCCTGGGCGCCGGTCAAGGCAATGGCCAGGGATACGGCGAGAAGCGTGCTGCGGATCATTCTGAAACTCCAGATAGTGGTTGAATGCCTGGACTTTAATTTCAATATCCGCACAGATAAACGCGATAATTCGCGCATGACTGTTTCATAAATCGATCAAATCATGGATAGATTGACCGCCATGCAGGTGTTTGTCGAAGTCGCCCACAGCGGCAGCTTCAGCGCCACGGCCGACAAGCTCGACATGTCGCGCGCCATGGTCACGCGCTACGTGGGCGCGCTCGAGCAATGGCTGGGGGCACGCCTGCTGCAGCGCACCACACGCAGCGTCACGCTCACCGATGCCGGCGAGAGCTGCCTGCGCCGCAGCCAGCAGATGCTGGCCTTGATGGATGACGTCAAGGAGGAAACCAGCCGCCACGACGGCGCCTTGCGCGGGCAATTGCGCATCACCTGCAGCGTGTCCTTTGCCTATGCGCAGCTGGCCGCGGCGGTGGTCGACTTCCTGCAGCTGCACCCCGAACTCAAGATCGATCTGAACGCCAGCGAAGGTGCGCTCAATCTGGTCGAAGCGCGCATCGATCTGGCGATTCGCATCAGCGCCGAACCCGATCCCACGCTGGTAGGCCGGGTGCTCGCTCCCTGCGGCTCGGTGCTGGTTGCCTCGCCCGCCTACCTGCATCTGCACGGCAGGCCCCAGCAGCCAGCCGACCTGGGCGCGCACCGGTGCCTGAGCTACGCCAACTTCGGCAAGAGCATATGGAAGCTGCGGCGCGGCGACGCCGTCGAGGAAGTGGCCGTAGGCAGCCACTTCAGCGGCAACGAAGCCACGGCCTTGCTGCAGGCGGCGCTGGCGGGAGGCGGGATCGCCATGCAGCCGACCTATCTGGCCAATCCCCATCTGCGCGCCGGTGGCCTGCAAGCCGTCCTGCCGCAGTGGCAGCTGCCAGGCATGGGCATCCATGCCCTCTACCCTTCGCGCAAGCATCTGTCGCCCGCGGTGCGCGCCCTGCTTGACTTCCTGGTGGAACGCTTCGCTGCCCCCCCTTGGGAATGACTACACCGCAGAGTCCTGCCCGAACTTGAGCAGATTGCCGTCGGGGTCGATCACATACATCTCGTCCATGCCCCAGGCCGTGCGCACCACCGGCCCCAACGCGGGCAATCTGGCGCTGAATTCGCGGTGCACGGCCTGGATGTCGGACACACGGATATAGCACGAAGTGTTCTCGGCAATGTGCTTTTCCGAGCAGGCCCAGAAATGCAGCTCGGTGTCACCGCGCAGCGCAATGCCATAGCTTTGCGCCGCGAAATGCCGCGTGCTGAAACCCAGGGTCTCGCGGTAGAAGTCAAGGGTGCGCGCCATGTCCAGGGATGCGAGCACGGGAATGGCTTTGCCTAAAGTCGAGTGGTGCATTTTGTGTGCCCGCAGGCCTCTCAATGAATCGTCCTGTCGTCCAGTGCCTTTTTGATCACGAGATCCACCAAGGGCTGTTCGCGCTTGTTGGCGCGCTTGCAGTGGTCCTGCTGCAAATGATTCGTCAGCCAGATGACGGCCCTGGCCCAGCGTCGATGGCGTTCGCGCCAGGCGTGGGACGACACGCTTTCCCAGGCATAGCCGTTGAAGAGCGTGGCATTCACGAAGTGGTCCAGCGCGCGCACGCCGGCCCGGCCGCGCTGCGTCTTGCCCGCAAAACCCACGACGATCAGCAGCATCCAGCCCAATACTGCCATGGGCACCAGCGCGCACATCAGCAAGAAGCCTACAAGTCGCTCTTTCATGCGCCCGCCGCTGGCTCGCGCTTGAGCAGTCGCAGCTCCACCCCGTTGGCGGAACGAATGGTCAGGCGCCCCACAGGCTCTGGCACATGGCCTTCGACCGGTTGCAACTGATAGCGACGCAACAGACACGAGAGGATCAGCACGGCCTCCTGTAGCGCGAACGCCGCCCCCAGGCATACCCGCGGGCCCATGCTGAAGGGCATGTAGGCGTTCTTGATGGCTTCCTTGCTTTCCTCTCGCTCAAACCGGTCGGGATCGAAGGCATCGGGATCCACCCACCATTTGCGATGGCGCTGCAGCAGCCAGGGCGCGACCACCACCGTGCTGCCGGCCTTGAGTTGCTTGCCGCGCATCGGACAGGCAGCGGTGTTCTCGCGTGCAAAAAAACCCACCGGGGGAAACAGCCGCAGCGTTTCCCGGAAGATATTCCAGACCAGGGGCAGACTTTTCATGTCCGCCTGCTGCGGCGCACGCTCGCCCAGGACTTCGCACACCTGCACATGGGCGCGCTGCTGGATTTCGGGCGACTTGGCCAGCAGGTAGCTGGCCCAGGTGAGCGCGCTGGCCGAAGTCTCGTGGCCAGCCAGAAAAAGCATGGCCACCTGGTTCACCAGTTCCTCGAATGAGAAAGACGCGCCGGTTGCCGCATCCCTGGCGCGCATGAACGCCGCCAGGATGTCTTCCTGCGCGCTAGGCTCGCCACGCTGGTGGGCTTCATAGCGCGGCAGGATCATGGCCTGCAGCAAGCTGCGAATTTCCTTGGCGGCCTGGTTGCTGCGCCACTGCAGCCAGGGCGTCCTGAGCCAGCGCACGCCGAACAGCGCCGGCAGCATCAGCTTGGGGGCCATGGCCTGGTAGCGCGCAAATGCATCAAACACGCGGTGCGCATCCGGGCCCTGCATGGGCTGGGAAAAGATGGTGCGGAAAATGATGTCGGCCGTGACATGCGTCATCTCGACCTCGATGTCATAGGGCTGATCGCTCTTGAGCGCATCCATGCGATCGAGCATGGCCTCGACCGCGCCCAGCATGCGCGGAAACGCCACCTGCAGCCGCGCCTGCTCGAAGGCCGGGTTCATCATGCCGCGCTGCCTCTGCCACTGCGCGCCATTGGTGGTGAAAATGCTGTCGCCCAGCAAGGGGGCCAGCGATTCATGCAGCAATTGGCTTTTGGGAAAGGCCTGTGCCTCCCCCTGCATCACGCGCTTGACTTCCTTGACGTCGTTGAGCATGTACAGGTCCACGCCCGGCAGATGCACCTCGCCCATCTGCATGGTGTAGCTGCGCTCGTACAGCGCGTCCATCCAGGAGCGGCGTGCGTGCCAGAAGAGACTGAGCTTGGAGGCTTTTTCAGGCCGGGGCTTGGGATACGCAGGACAAAAAAGACTCATCGGACCAGATACTTCTCAACAAATGCGCGTACAGCGCCAGGCGCTGTGAGCATGGCAAAAAAATTGTACGCACCACGTTTTTCCGAAGCCATCAGGTATTGGAAATGCATGCGCATTTTATTGCGCCGCATCACCCTGTAGGTCTTCGGTGTGAACAACTTGTGAAAGCGCGGGCTGCACATGTGCCGCGGGTTGACGTAAGACTGGGCCGGTGCGCCGCGCATTGCCAGAGACATCAGTTCGCACATGCCGAAGCTCACGCTGTCGCCGGGCGATGAAATATCGACCCAAAATACGCGCTGGTCAGCCGCGACATTGTGCAAGTTGGCACGCAAGGCATGCGCATTGGCAACCAGGGTAAACAGTGGAATGCAGTTGCCCAAAGTCAGCAGCGTCACGCTGGCCGGCGTTGCGTCAAGCGCGCTGTGCTGCGGCGCCACCCGCTGGCGCAAGGCATCGACCAACTGCACAGCCTGCACACTGCCCACGCTGAACCCCAGAACCACCACTTCCAACCCGGGCTGGCGTGCTGCCTGGACAGCAATCCAGTCAGCCATGGCAAGCGTGCGCTGAGCAAGCACAGGGGAGTTCCACTGGGCGCTATCGTTGGCAAAGTTGAGAATCCTGAGCAGCCAACTGACATGCAGCAGTTTGTCGAGCGCTGCTCCACCCCACAGGATGGCGGCGCTCATCGCCAACGAGACCGTCCAGCGCCCCCAGATCGGCAAGTCTTCGCTGGCTTGCCAAATCAGCGCAAAACCACCGATGGCCGCAGCCAACACCATGACGATATACAACAGCGGATAGGCAAAGGACAGCAATGTGTTGGGCGTCTGCCGGCGCACGGACCGCAGCACGCGCCAGTCTCGCAGCGCCTTGCCATAGGTCACGCAGGCCTGCGCAGCTATGCGCCACCAGGAGCGCGGCCAATGCGCGCGCACCTCATCGCTCCAGTCGAAAAAAACGTAATCTCCGCCGCCTTCTTCGCTGCGCACCGTCCACTGCGCATGCCGGTGCGCGCCTTGCGCCGTACCCACGCCCAGCGGTTGGCGTGGCCCCACCACATAATCGCGCCCGTCCACCTTGCCCTGCAAACTCGCCTGTTCGGCAAACAGCCGGTAGTAATGGCGCGCGCCCCGCGGGTCAAAGCCACCAACAAAAACAACCAGCCTGGGCGTCGTTGGCGCTGGCAATCCGGCATCACGGCTCACAGCGCCGAGACCTTGCCAGCAGCGCGTTTGCGCTTGCCGCGGCGCCCGGAAGCCCGGCTGGATGCCGAAACCGGCGCGGGCAAAGACACGGGCGCAGCAGCATTGGCCTGATTGGAGGCAAGCTTGTTGAGCACTTCGGGCAACATCGTGACCACAGGTTCGGGCCACAGTCGCAGCGCCATCAGACCTTGCAGCCGCACGCCGCATCGCCATTGCACATTGGGCAGCTTGCGATAGAAGCTGCCGTTGAGCTGCGTGCGCCCAACCAGAGCCGCCTTGAATCGCTGCAGCACCTCTGCGCTGGGCAGTGCACTGCGGGCTTCAAACCAGAAATCATTTAACCGGCCCTGGAAAGTAAGGCCCGGCACATCATAGAGCGCCGAACCGCAGACCTTGACAGGTGCGGCGTGCCCCAGCGCCGACAGTCCCGTGGTGCTATTGACCAGCACCACGCCCTTGCACGCCTTCAGAAGACTGGGCAAATGCTGGTCGTGGATATAAAAGACCCGCCCTTCCAGCCCATGGCGCCTGGTCAACAGCCGCACGACCTTGCTGTAGTTGCGGTGGCCGCGGTCCATGGGGTGGTGCTTGAACACCAGCACATCGCCCTGTATTGACTCGGCATTGAGAGGCAATTGCTTTTCAGGCTGATTTTCACGCAACAACGCCCCTGCGAACGATCGCATCACATGGTCGATAAAACCGCACACCGATTCATAGTCTGAGTGCACGGTAATCTGGGCATCGTTGTGCACCTGCAGCGGCACCAGAAAGAACTTGCGGCGCAACTCGCCTTCGAGCTTTTCCTGTATGCCCTTTTCCGTTCGCTTGAAATACGCCTTGCGCGCAAATGACAGCAACCACCAAAGGCCGTCCCAGATGGTCAGCGGACGGTGGTGCAGCGAGTTGTTCCAGAACAGATAGCCTGCCCAGGACGCAAAAAAGTACAGCATGCCCCAGCGCGCGGCGCTCCAGTAGCAGTTGCCCACTGCCTGGTGTGGCGGCATCTTGGGGAGCGCGGGTTTGGTGGCGGAGCCGTGAGATGGCTCGCCAGGCGAAGGCAGTTCTGCCACATCGGCATTGGCGGCCCTCGGCACTTTCAGTGTCGCCTGAAGCTTCAGCCACTCGGCAAGGTCCTGATGGAAAACAGAATGACCGTTGACTCCCACAGGCTCAAAGGTCACATAGTCGGGACGCAGGTAACCCTCTTCAAAGACGCCTACGGCAATGCCCAGGCTCTCGGCCAGCGCACGTACTTGGGCATGTACCGGACGGCAGTCGCCAAACACAAGCACGGCATTTATTTGATGCTTTTGAAGGAACTTTGGCAGCTCCTCGTGCCACTCATGCAGGCTGCCTTTGAAATTATGGGCTTGCCGAGGATAGAACAACCAGTCCCCGGCATTGAAATTGACCTTGAACACTTCCGCGCCTGCGCGGCGCAAATCCTGCGCGAGATTGCTGAAAAAGGGCCCGACTGGGCCTTGCAGCAACAACACACGTTTACCGAAGAAAGGGGAATCAGCAGATGTCATGGCCCCTCCCTTCGATGGGGCGGGGGCCTGCTTAAAAACTTCCTAATCACTGACAGCAATCTTCCATAAAAGTCAATACCGCAAAGATCGCAGCAGTGCGCGTATTTTACGTGCTTGCCGACGTGCAAAGCCAAGCTTCATTTGTGTCAAATTACCCTTGTTCTCCCTGACAGTGCGCTCCTCGAGCAGCCGCAGCAGCACCGCTTCACAGGTGGTGTAACCCTTGAGCACGGGATCCCAGTACAGCGGATAGTGCAGCATTGCCCCCGCCACAAGCGCCTCCAGCGTCAAAGTGCGTTCACGGCGCGGCACCGGCAGCATATCCTGCGTCAGCCCCCAGCCCGCATAGAACGGGCGGCCATGCACCACCACGGTCTTGCCCCGCAACAATGCGTCGAAACCGGTAAGCGATGTCATGGTGACCACCACGTTGCAGGCATCGATACAACTCACCACAGAAGCTTGCATTTCGACATGATTTGCCCACTGCCGCGCTTCGGCTAGCGCCACCTTGCCGCGCCGATTGCCGCTGGTCACATCGGGGTGAGGCTTGTACACGATGAACGCATGCGGATACGCCGCGCGCGCGGCCTGCAGCAAGCCGAGGTTGGTATGAACGCCGTTGACCGTGTCGCAGCCAAAGCGGATGGAGGCGTCGTCTTCGACCTGCCCCGGCACCAGCACTACCTGCTGGTGCGCCATCGCGCCATGCCACTGCACCGGCGTCACGGACTCCAGGTTGTACTTGGTGATGCCATGCGTGACGATGGTTTCGCGGACTTTCGTGGCGCGAAGCAAATCGTCGGCCGTGAACTCCCGGAAGTTGAGCATGTCTTCCAGATCGGAAGGACGGGCCGGATCAAAGTAGATGCCCTTGGCATCCAGCACAAATGACTGCGGCGGGATCAAGTCCGAGCCCAGGCCCACGGAACGCACAAAGCCGTCTTCCATGCGCAGCAGCCGTACGCCCGCTTCACTTGCCAGTTTCTCGACGCCCGCGGGCGGCACCAGGCCCCAGCACACCAGGCAGTCCCCGCCCTGCGGCAAAAGCGCCGCGGCGGCTTGGGCATTTTTCACAAACAATACATTGCCGCGAAACAGCGAGAGCATGGGCTTCAGATTGGCGGCTTTCCAACGGCGAAAGCCAATGCATATCATCCGCGCGGGAAATCGCTGAGCGATCTCGCGTTGAAGCGTGAGCCAGTGCATTACATCCCAGATGCTCCCGCGCTGGCGTGTTACCGGGTTCAGATAACGGGTGTAATGGATGTAGCCGGCGGCAAACAAATCATCTACCGAACGCCGGCGCGTTCTACGCGCCATTGCCGGATGATGGGGCTGCCGGTCATCGGTGACGCCCCAGCCCGCATACCAGGGAACGCCAAAACAGGTGACCGGTTTGCCTGCAAGCAAGGCTTCAAAGCCCATCGTGGACGTCACTACATACACCCGGTCCATATGCTTGATAAGGCTCAAAGGATTCACCGACTCGCGCAACAGCACGGTAGCAGCATCGTCTTTCACTCCGGTCAAGTAGCCTGCCTTGCGGCCTGATGCCACCTCAGGGTGGGTTTTCACATAAACGGTTGCCCCAGGGTTTTCCGCGCGTGCGGCAGCAAGCATTTCGTGAAAAGTCTCGGCGTTGGCGCCGCCAAGGGCCACACTCATGTCCCCTGCTGTCTGGTCAACCACCAGTATCCGGGCAGTGTCTTCCGCGCGAAGCGCATCAGAGGCCAGAGGCGGAGCATGGTTGTACTTGCTTAGTGAGTTGCCCAGCAATTGCAAGCGCGCCGATTCAGCAGGCATGGCCAGTTCATCGCACTCATTGAGCAAGCTTTCCAACGCACTTGCCTGGGTGCAGTCGTAATAGATGCCCTCGCCGTCCAGCACCATTGAAAGCGGCGGAAAATTCTCGCCCGTGCCAAACGATCGTAGAAATCCATCCTCGAGCGCCACATAGGAAAGACGGTGGTTGCGGGCATATGCAACCGCCTTGCGCGTACTGGGACGCAAGCCCCAACCCGCAACAGCATCCACACGCCCCACACAGCAGCGGCGCAGACGCAGCACTTCAGCCTCTAGAAATGCCGCGAGAAAGGGGATTCGGATGATCCCGGAGGACAGAATTCCAAATCGCATTTCAGACCAATGGCGTTGCCTGCTTGAGACCGAAAATCTGAAGTACTCCAATCACGATGTCGTTCGCCCCCGTCACCACCAAAGCGCCAACTTCCTTCTCACGCATATAAGCTTCCGCTTCGGAAAACCGTGTATCGGGAGCAATGGTCAACGGATTGGAAGACATCATCTCTACCGCTCGCAGCAGCTTTGGATCGTCCTGCACCTCAAACGCACGACGCAGGTCACCGTCCGTGATGATTCCCCGAAGTGCCTGCTCTTCCATGACCAGCGTCAAACCCAGACGACCGTAAGTGATCGAGTTCACCACATCGCGGAAAGAAGCATCGGGCGCACAAATCGGTAATTGGCCTTTGTGCATTACGTCGCTCACCCGAGTAAGCAACTTTCGCCCCAGGCTACCGCCCGGGTGAAAGCGGGCGAAATCCTCCGGCTGGAAATCACGCTTTACTGTCAGGGCCACTGCCAGCGCGTCGCCCATCACCAGAGTGTTGGTTGTAGAACTGGTAGGTGCCAGATTATTCTTGCACGCCTCGCGCTCCACGCCCACATCCAGGACGACATGCGAATGCCGCGCAAGCGTTGAATCCAAATTTCCGGTCAGCGAAATGATTTTATTTTGCTGATGTTGCAAAAACGGAAGAATGCGCAAGACCTCTTCAGTTTCACCTGAGTTGGAGATAAGCAGCAAGGCATCGATCGGCCTGATCATGCCCAGATCACCGTGAAACGCTTCGCCGGGATGCACAAAAAAAGATGGCGTTCCCGTCGAAGCCAGGGTCGCGGCAATTTTCTGCCCGATGATCCCAGATTTGCCCATGCCGACAATGACAAGTCGGCCTTTCATCGCCAAGACTATCTCTACCGCCTCGTTGAAACTTTTACCCATGCGCGAGCGCATCCGCCGCAGGGCTTCTATTTCTATATCCAGCGTTTCCAGACCAATTTCCAACGCATCACCGGCACTTTTCATATCCATCACCATATCCAATTTTCCTACGTTGCGTGATTTCTTTGTCACGCCCCACCAGAAAAAAACACAACCTCGGAAAAATAGAAATATTCAGACTACACGATACTCAAAAGCCATCGCATATCCTGCCCTATCTCACCTACTCGCCCAACCAAAACGCCCAATGCCCAATGCACAATCGAAAAATATCCATACCGAATGCACTTGAGATCTTGACAGCAATTTCACAGCGTCAAGAAGCGCCGCACGATGAAGAAAAATCAATATTCACGAGCAGTATCCGCTCAATGATTCATCAGTCGAAAAAACGCTTGAACAACTTCAATCAATGACCAAGGGCTCAAACGACTTCACGAGGTCATCAACGGCTTTGATCTGCGCCAGGAATGGCTCCAATTTATCCAATGGCAAGGCACTGGGTCCATCGCATTTGGCATTGGCAGGATCAGGATGTGCCTCAAGAAAAAGTCCAGCCAGTCCAGTGGCCATGCCAGCGCGCGCCAGATCCACAATCTGCTGACGACGTCCACCCGAGGCTCCAGCCATCGGATCGCGCTGCTGAAGTGCATGCGTCACATCAAAAATGATGGGCAGGTTGTTGGTGACCTTCTTCATCACGCCAAAACCCAGCATATCCACCACCAGATTGTCATAACCAAAGCATGTGCCACGATCACAGAGCATCAACTGGTCATTGCCCGCTTCCTTAAACTTCTCAACGATGTTGACCACCTGCGAGGGGCTCAGAAACTGAGGTTTCTTGATATTGATGGGTTTACCGGTTTTAGCCATAGCGACCACTAGATCGGTCTGGCGCGCCAGGAAAGCAGGCAATTGCAATATATCCACCACTTCTGCCACAGGTGCGGCCTGCCAGGGTTCATGGATATCGGTGATTACCGGCACCCCAAACTCCTTCTTTACGGCTTCAAAAATACGCAAGCCTTTTTCCAAACCAGGACCCCGATAGGAATGGATGGAAGACCGATTCGCCTTGTCAAAGCTTGCCTTGAAGACATAGGGGATACCAAGCTTACCGGTGACTTTCACATAGTGATCAGCACACCTTAAAGCGAAGTCTTTATCTTCCAGCACATTTATTCCACCAAAAAGCACAAAACTGCAACAATTAGAAAGACCGATATTTTCAAACATCATGAAAAAGATATTCTTTATACAGACGCAATGCATTCAAAAGCATAGCTTTCTGGCGCTCTGGCCGATCAGCATGCAGAGGCAGCATCGAGAGAAATAATAAAACAACCAAAGGCATAATATCTCGAACCGAGATACCTTCAACAAAGACTATATCCATGAATCCTTGTTGTACCGCAACCAACCTAGGATCCATCTCGAAACGGATACATTCATATCCATCGGCATCTTCTTCAATTAAATACCTTCCAGCAATAATAAAGTCATAAAGCCCTATTACGGAATGCGTCAACTTGGCCAAATCATATTTTTGATCGCCATAAATGGAAAAATCACCATTGACATTTATCCCGCGAGGATCAATGACCTTCAGGCGCTCCGACCTCGAATCAAACAAAATATTACTGAAGCACAGGTCGCCATGCATGACCGCAGGCACCACAGGCATGCGCAAACAACGCTGTATGCAATCCTGCGATATTTTCTCCACCGTGAGTGATCGACTTCGATGTGTAGAAATTGTTGCATGCACAGAAAAGCCATTATGTTTTTCGTATGAATCCAATCGGGAAATTGTTTTCTCTTGGTAAAGAGAAACCGCATCACGCCCTACATCTTCCAGCACTGCGTTTTCAGGCGAATAAGCCTGACGTGCATCTGCAAAGAATTTCTTTAAAAAAACAAATTTTTGCACCCAAAAATCAGAAGAATTCCGGCCATGAACGAACAATTCATTGAGGGGCAAGTACGGAAGATACTCCAGTGCATAAAAACGGCCTCCCTCAGGCAATAACCCAGCATCCAAAAGGTGAGGAGTATATTTTTTTACTATTAACGGTACATGCTTGAACCAATGCTCTTCAGCTTCAATTTTTTCTGCAGGAAAACCTGTCTTATACAAAACGCCTTCGCTGATTTTTATTGAGTTAAAAGAACGTTGAGTTGTTATTTTTGATCGAGAAGAAAAGTATGTATTGATATGGCCCAAGTCAAACCACTCTTCACATGCAACCATCGTCAGCGGCAGCACACGGCCATACTGTCGGACAGCCTGCACAAAATCACTACGCTTCAATGCCAAAGCGCGCAAAAATTCACGCTGACAGGAAAATGAAAAGAACCCAGACCATACTAATGCATCGGCTGGCTGATCATTTCCGGGAAGCTCTTTTTCCCAGTCATAATCGCCACGTGAGTGCCCTACTGCCACAACATCCAATGCCTCGGGCAAATCAAGAATCAGCGTATCTCCGTGCAGCAAGCGAAGTTCGGGCGCATCATCTGACACGATGTTCAACACGTAAGTCAACGCTTCTGCAAGGGAAAAACCATCTGGAACGGCCACCGCTTCGACTTCTAGCATTTTTAGCAAGTCACGCTCGTCCAACGTGAGTTCGTAGCTTGCGGGCAGCGAAACAACAATGCGCTCACTCGAGAAACGTCGTAGAACTCCAACCTGATGCTGCAAAAGCTTCTGATTACCGAGTGGAAGCAGGCAGGGAGGAATGGCTCCCAGCTCATTGCGGAACTCCGGCACGACGTAGGCAGCCGAGTTTATGATGATCATTCCTTAATTCCCACCAGTGCCCGGATGTCCTGAACAGACAATTTCACAAATTCATCCGGCCGCAGTGCGCGATCATCAACATAAAAACCTTCTGTTCCACACCAAGGTTTTCCGGTGTATATCTCGTCATATGGAACCTGATGCTTATTTAACCACTGAATAATCGTTGGCAAAGTATTAGCATTGATTTTTCCTACATTTCCCGCATAAGTTCGCATATTCCGACTAGTACTGATCACGATTTCGAATCCCTGCTGCTTGAATTCGACTATTCGCTGAACAACATCGGCATTTGGTACAGAATTAGCGTAATCACCATTTACTGTCGAGCAAATAGTGTCATCCAAATCCATTACTATTCTTTTCATGCTAGCGTTTTTTTTTCAAAAGTTGCTCATATTCTGCAGGCGTTCCACAAAAATCAATCTGACTAGCATCAATAATATTGTATTTAACGACACCACCTATACTTATTAACCGATTATATAACGGCGCGACATAAAACTCACCTCGTACTTTCTCATTAGCAGACAAGGCTTCCTCAAAAATCTCCCGAAACCGTAGCTGACTTTTAAAATAATATAGTCCATCACTACATAGGTCAGATATGCGCTCCTTTTCTGTTGTTCGAATTACTGTAGATTCAGCCCCTGGCTCTACAAAAGACCAGTGATCTCCCAAGCCTCGAAAAACCTCAAGATATCCATCACAACTCGAAATAAAACTTGGCTGTTTGTATTTATATCTAACAGTGTCTATATTGAATATAGTAATAGGAAAATCGGCATCATAATCAAGCAATGACAAATAAGCAGTTTCCGCCTGCCCTCTAGTGTCTTCCGATAGTTGAAATATTTTATAATTTTCAATACCAAGTTTATTTACCGAATCTCTAACAAAAACTTCTGAAAACTCATCCGGACGAACAACAAAAACAAAAGATTCAGAAGAAAAATAATTTTTAAATGAGGAAACAGCCCAATCAAACATAGACCTTCCCTGCAATTCTAGTGCGTACTTTGGAACGTTATACCCAGCTGCACCAAATCTAGAACTTAACCCAGCCATTGTAATAATTATCATTATCTCACCATCGAATATTTAATTTATTTATGTTTGCGACTGGAATCGCAAAACCTCTTGATCGATTCCTTTATGCAGGTCCAAAGCCATTCTATTCATCCCTCCTCCACTTCGTAGACACAACCCTGAAAAATATTTCGAAAGATCCAGATAAATATTTTTCTCCGAACTTATAAGCGATGACTTAAATATTCCCAGATAAGCTCGAGAGATCTCCCTCATTAGCAAGTAATTTCTCGGCTCTATCAAAAGTGCAGCATTTAGCACACGTAACGCATCTGCATTTTTATTAGATTTAATCAATATCTGCGAATACTCAAACGAAGGTCTAACATCGACATCACCCAAATAAGACGATGCTATTTCATAAAAAACCAATGATTCAGGCCCGCGCCCAAAACCTCTGTGTATAGAGGCCTTTGCCCACGAGGAGATAAATACATCATCTAGAAAATCATGTGCTTTATAAATATTAAAAAGCTCTGCTTCTGCGATTTCGACACCCTGCTCAGAAATAAGCTCCTGAACATATCCTCCCAGAAGAATTGAGAGGGCCTTGCTATAATTAATATCTCCGCGCCAAAGCATCAAATAATCAGGCAAGAAAGCGAATAACACCTCAGAATATTTTTTTCGATTTATTTTCACATCCACAGGAGAATTAGTATCAAGGACCTCATGATTAAGCTTCTCATTTTTAAAAAGATGATAACCAAGAAGACATTCAGACACCCTAAGCGCATAAGGGAAGTCCAAGTACTTATCAGGACTCCAATAGTCAGACAGACTCATAAACAAACGAGAATATCTTTGCATCTCATAAAATCCACCAAATGCAAAGGTGTCATTTACGAAAATATCTCGATCTATAGTGCCAGGCGGTCTGTTGCACGTATGAATTGTATTTTCTTTAACGCCCTGCATTATTTTACAGACGAGATATTCCAAATCATCGAAATCCAGATCAATTCTGGATCTAATAACCACATCATAATTCACCCCAGTCTCCTTGCCCCATTCTTCAAGAAGCTTAAAAGAATCATATATCTTATAAAACATTGGAAGGCAAAAAAGGCTACGCTTATTAGCAACTTCCAGCAGTTTTTCAGGATATACAACCCCTTCAAGCTCTCTATCAAAAACAAAGTCTGGGGGGACGTCATCGATTTTTATTTTTTTTAGATTTGGTATTTTTTCAAGAAGAAAATCTTCAGAAACACGGCTAGTTTTATAAAATAGTGATTCAACTGAAGGAAACTTCTCGTTTAAATACTGACGATCCTGCATAAACTTCCCAGAACCATCCCTCGGAACAAACAAATTAGCTATTGAAGAAGACGGGAAGAGCCTGTCGTAAGAAGAAGTATTCCCAAAATCTGACCATGTGCTCAAAAAAACATCAGCATCAAGACGATTTATAAGAGAGACAACTTTGTTGTCAGGTCTTATATTACGAATTTGCCCCGATAGACAAATAGCAATTTTCATATGAATAACTAGAATAATTTTTATCAGCCAACTCTAGACTTAATTGCATCTTTAAAAAACAACGCTGGATTTCTAATCAACTTTTTAATTTTTTTGTTGACCGTACTGCTATTTTTTGCAACGACTATCGATTCAGATGCATTGCTCATAGCCACTGCATTTGCCTTCGCCTTTGAAGAATCGGAAACATCTTTGGAGACAATTGTCGAAACAATATTCGCCTCTCTCTTTGGCAATGCACTAGAACTATGAGAATTTTTATTATAAAAATAATTTCTATAATAGTCATATGCAGGCGCTTTAGTTGAAAGAAGTTCCAATCTTCTACTAATATTCTTATCTACTATACCTTTAATTCGAATATGGCTAAACTGCAGGGCTACAACCATATTCCTAGATGCACCAGTAGAGCCATCTGCAACTTTTATATAATCGGACTTAGCGAAAGAATAAAACTCAGAAATCAAATAATAAACAAATTTATGTACATTTTTCTGATCGGGTTCATAATTTTCATGATTAACAATGTAGTTCAGTACATCTTCACCCGAAGAAATCCTTATCGCCAAACCGTCACCGGCATAAAAACTCTGACCCATGCAAAAAACTGGTTTCCCAAAACAAAGTGAAATCAGGCCTACACCAGAGTTGATAAGCAAAACAGCATCACATGCTTCAACAAGATCATGCACATGCGTCTTATCGTCGACGACTATACAACCTGGCACATCCAGCCTATAAGACTCCAGGGGATGCTGCTTAATGCATACGACCCAGTCGGGCGGCAAGTTAGCTGCAACATTTCTGACTTGCATTAAGAAATCGTCAACTCCAGCCACCGATCCAGAGAAGTGCTTAATCACTGTATCATTTGGCCTCTGCAGAGGGACAAACAACATCTTTCTTCCTAGAAAGTCATATTTTTTTCTAAGAGAATATGACCCTTGCCGACTCCCATTAGCCTCCAACGTATCCTCTGAATTACAAAGCTCGCTAATATACTTCTCGACATAAAATTCTTCATCGCCACTGAGACTCCTATTCCATAGTTCTTGACCATACGATTTACTTTCGGCATTAAAACCGCAAGTATCAAAAAACCAAGAATCAGGCAATGCTCCTCGATCGTAAACGACAAAATTGATATTTTCAGTTTGACATTTTTTATAAATATCAAGCCGCTTATCATTTCCATAAGGATTCAGAAAAAAAACAACATCTATATCTTCTTTTTGAACAAGGTCAACAAAATTATCACTTGAATGAAAGTCACTCTCATGCTTATAAATTATTCGACCAAGCAAAGGAATAACTTCACGCAAGCCTTTGAAAGGAATGCTATTTTTCCAACCCAACACTAAAACATTTCGTTCTATGCAATTATTCTCTAGCGCAGGTGGGGAATCTTTATTCTTATCGAAACTGAGCATAAAATCTTCAAATATGCTTTTGTTTCTCTTGCTACTCTCTTTATATCCAGCATCTTCAGCAGGCTCATGATAGATGTGAACGTAATAATAACCTTTGGCTAAGTTCTCACGCCCAAAAAGAGAGAAGAATGTTCTATAACCCTTGTATTCAAGAGAGTCATACTTATAATCATGAGAATAATAATTGTGTGAGCGATAAAATTTATTAGATTTTATAGCCAAGCGATTCATTAATTCGAAGTCTTCGTATCCATGACCAAAAAACTCATCCCGCATGCCTCCCTCTGACAAATAAAAATCTTTTTTCAGTAGGAAGCAAGAGGTTGCGGGAGCTGTAGCTTTTATTTTCAAAGAATCGTTATTGACATACGAAGAATACACATCATCATGAGTGAAAGACCCATCTAGGTAATCGACACTCGCTTCACTAGTCAAATAGAAACACGGTAAAATTTCGAAAAAATTAAATTCGTTATTTTTATTTATCTTTTTAAATACAGCAGAATAGAAATCTTCATTCGCTAAAAGGTCAACATCCGAGAAGCTCAAATACTCTCCTTTTGCTATTTGTGCACCATAATTTCTGCATTTTCCGGCAGAAAATCTTTCTCGTCCTTTTTTAAGATTCAAATAAACATATCCATGTTTCGCACAAGAGAGCTCCACTCTATTTGCTATCTTCGAAGGGCTTCCAAAATCAACAATTATTCGTTCCATCCAAGATGGATAAAAACTTTTCTCGATGAATAAATCGACCCTTTTATTCAAATAACTTTCTTCATTGCTGCAGTAAAAGGGCGTGATAATGGATAGTAATTTTGTCATGTGAATAAAATATTTCCGAAGCAATCAAAGGCCAAAAACAACTTTAGCGCCTACAGCAATTTGATAGATAATCTGCGTCATGTCTTTCCAGAACTGACGCTTCTTTTCATCCACCTTTGGCAGTACCAGAATCTGATCACCCGCAGTGATATTTGCATTGGCAAATATGCGCTTGGTTTCGACCTGCTCGAATGAACCATCGCGTCGTGCAACCACCACGCGGGCGTTATCCGCCATTTGCGTAAAGCCACCGGCGCGGTTGATGTAATCCTGCAAACTCAGATTGCCTTCGAACGCCACGGCATTGGGGAACAGCACTTCGCCACTGACCAACACCAGATCATCCTTGCGCGGAATACGGATCACATCGCCATTTTCAAGCAGCATGGCGTCACGCTGGCTGGCCTGGGAAATCTGCACCTGGCCCACGGGCTCGATCTTCTTGGCGCGATCCACCCATTGCAGGCTCAGTTCGGCTTCTTCCTTGCGCAGACGCGCTTCATCGCTGCTGCCGCTGCGGGCTGTCAGCAAGGACATCTCCAGGTTATGCAGGCTGGTGGCCAGCATTTCCTTTTGGCGTTGCTTCACGCTTTCGCGAAAGAGCTGCACGCTTTTCGTATCGGCATCGGCGGTGGGTGCAATGCCCTGCATCAACGCTCCCATTCGCGTGCCGTAGGGCAGCACATATTCCTGGGCGCTGTTGTGCTCGCCTTCGACGCGCACGGTGATGGTGCCGGGCTTCTTGTCGGCGGTGAACTCCAGTTCATCGCCATCCATCAGCGTGACCATGGACGCATCTGCCAGCGGGTAGTACTCGGCGTTGCGCACGCTGCCGGTGTTGCGCACCACGCGCACATGGGTCGCGGTGGCGGCCGGTTTTGCCAGTTCCATCAATTGCGCCACGCTTTGGGTGCCGCCCTTGAACTCGAAGCGTTTGGCATTGGCCACCAGGCCCTTGACCTTCACCCGCTTTGCATGCGGTGGCACAAAGATCACATCGCCATCGGCCAACTGCACCATGGGCATATTGCCGCTGAGCAGGAAGTCGTAAAGGTTGACCACGGCTTTGGTGGTCTGCCCGCGCTTGACGCTCACTTGTAAATAGGAGCCGCGCTCGGGGTCCACACCGCCCGCCATGTCGAGGTAGCGCAAGACGCTGTCCATGCTGGTGCCGTTGTAGAGGCCGGGGCGATTCACATTGCCGCCGACAAATACCCGTACCGGCTGGGCTGCCGCCAGGCTGGCGTAGCTGCTGACGTTGTTGCGAAAAGTCCTGCGTACCGCGTTTTGCACCACGTTCTGCAAATCCTGATTGCGCACGCCTTGTACTTTCACCGGACCAGCGTGGGGCAGGAAGATATTGCCTTTTGGGTCGACGGTCAGCGCCTCCTCCATCGTGAAGGCGCCCCACAGGCGTACCTGGATCTTGTCACCAATGCTGATTGCATAGTCTGGGTTGAACTGGGTTGCGCCCGGCTGGCTGAATGCGCCGGTGAACAACTGCGCGCCAAACACGTCGCTGGTCTGGTTGTTGAGCTGATCCTGGCTTTGCGCCGGGAGTTTTGTTTCAGCCAACGGATTGATGGCCGCAGCCTGGGCTTCTCGGGTTGCAGCCCTTGCCGCAGCGGTATTGGCTGCGTTGGCGGCGGAAGAAGCTGCTGATGGAGCGACGCCACCCAGACCCAGGGCGGTGTTCAGATCGTATTGCGCCCAGGCGGGTTGCAATATGCCGGCCAGAACCGCGAATGCCGCGGCCTGGCGTAAGCGATTGGATTGCAAATTCTGGGCTTTTGGTGTTGGGCTTGTCTTCATTGGGAGCAATCAATATTTAGCGGCTTAAGCGGCTCTTGGGAGTGATGTATTCGTCGCGAAGGCTGCCATTTGAGCCATGGACTGGTTCAGGCGCGTTCGGTAAAGGCCAGCGCCGTGGGCAGAGACGCTGCGAACAAGGCGAACGGAGGCGATTAACCGGACGGGATGCAAAGCTGTCGGGGTAAGGCCCTTCGACAGGCTCAGGGCGAACGGATGCGGGGTCAGCGCGATCAGCTCAGGGCAAAAGGATGCAGGGTCGGCGCGATCAGCTGCGGGCTTGCGGCCAACCGGTGAGAGTTCAGAGCGAATGGATTTCGGGCTGTAACTGAAATACCCCTCCACAGGCTCAGCACGAACGGGTGCGTGGTCAGCCCGAGCGGGTGCGGGCTTGTGAACGGGCACGAGCTCAGAAGTCAGGCCCATGGAAGTCGGGTATTTGGACGGAGGGGGCCTCAGCGTGAACGGGCACAGGCTTTCGTCCAGCTGGGGACGAACCGATCGCTTTCGCGAACTCGCGGCGCACGAGGCGACCGAGTTGTCTCCGGCATGAACGAGATGGGACATGTGCAACATGAGGGACTTCAGTCCTTGTGGTCGCGCACGATGGCCTGCAACAGATGGGCCACGCCGGCAAGCAGCAGGATCACGACAATCCACACAAAGGTGGTGTACAGCCGACGCGGCTCGGTGGCGTCTTCAGGCAGATTGGGTTGCTGCAGCACCGAGACTTTCTTGAGCGTGCGCGTGGCTTCGAGGCGGCCCTGCTCCAGCGCAGTCAGCGCGGTCTTGTACATATCAAGTGAGAACTGCGATTGCAGCTCCAGCTGGGCAAAGGCTTCCGCGGTGCGATTGAGCGTCTTGCCGCCGGGGGCCGCCAGCTTGGCCTGTTCCTGGGCCATCTGTTTCTCGATGGCCGTAATGCGCTGGTCAAGAAGCACGATATTCGCGTGGTCTTTGACAAGATAGGCCTGCAATGCACCGCGCTGCGCTTGCAAGTCGGCAAGCTGCCCTTGCAGGCTGGCCACGATGGTGGCAATGACCTGCGCCGCGGCTTCGGGCGAAATCAGGCCTTTCTTTTCCTGGAAATCCAGCAAGGCCTGGCGGCTGCTCTGCACCTTGGCATTGAGCTTCTCCACCTGCCCTTCCAGGAAAGTCACCTGGTCCTGTGCAATGGCGTGTGCCATGCGGTTCATGAAACCCTCGCCCTCCGTGACCAGCGCCTGGTTGATCTGCTGCGCCACTTCGGGGTTATAGGCCTGGGTCTTGAGCACCAGCACGCCGGCAAATTCGTCGTACTCCACCTGCACGCGCCGCAGGTAGTAGGCGCGAAAATCCTCACGGCTGGCATCTGCACCCCACAGGCGCGAAAGCCAGTCGCCCTCGGAGCTGAAATGTGCACGCAGGCGCAGCTTGGCATCGAGCTGTTCGGCCAGATCGGGCGAGCGCAAATACTCACGCAGCAGCAGCTGGTCGGCACGGTTGCCGCCCGAGGCGCCAGAGATCAGGGTTCCAAGATCCAGGCTTGCTCCGCTGTGCAAGCTGGTGCTCTGGATGATGAGGCGCGATTCGGACACATAGCGGTCGGAGGCAATGCCCAGCCAATAGACGGCGCTGCAGACACAGGCCACCGCCGTCAACGTGCGCAAGGGAGAGCGGCGCAGCCAATGAATGCTGCGCTTGGAAGAAGAAACCATGGTCATTTGGAGAGAGAAGTACTGTCGTTGTAGGCGCGCAAGGCGTCGTCGATCTGGTCAAACCAGTGCGCCTGGCCCTGGTGCAACCAGATGCCGGCTTGGCAAAAATCCCTGAGCGTGTTTTCGCTGTGCGAAACCATGATGATGCTGGCCTTGCCCACCATGTCCTTGAAGGCCTTGGTGGCCTTGGCCTGGAAGGCGCGGTCGCCCGCGGCAGTGACTTCGTCGGAGATATACACCTCGAAGTCAAACGCCAAAGACAATGCAAACTGCAGGCGCGACTTCATGCCGGAAGAATAGGTCTTGATCGGCTCCTCGAAAGCCGCGCCAATCTCGGCGAACTCCTGCACTTGCTGCAGGATGCGTGGAATGTCGTGCTCCATGCCGTGGATGCGCGCCACGAACTTGGTGTTCTGACGGCCCGTCATGCTGCCCTGAAGCCCGCCGCCAAAGCCCATGGGCCAGGACACCTTGGCATGCCTGCGCACCTCGCCCTTGGTGGGGTAGTCCACCCCGCCCACAATGCGCAGCAACGTTGACTTGCCGGCGCCATTGCCGCCTATCAGACCCACGCTGCAGCCGGTAGGAATGGTCAGATTCACCCCCTTGAGCACCCACGGTCCCATGCCGTGATCGGTGTGGTAGCGCTTGTGTATGTCGATCACTTCGATCATTGCGTCACCATCCGTTCATTGAAGCGACGAAACAGCGCCAGCCCGGTGAAGACCAGCACCAGTGCGCAGGCATACGCATAGCCAAGGTCAAGCCCGTTGACCGCATGGTAGTAAGGCGCAAAGCCAACGCGCGCGGCCTCGATCGCATGGGCCAACGGATTGAGCAGCAGCCAGTCGAGATACGGCGGCTGCACCAGAGACAGCGGAAAGATGACCCCGGAAACCATCATCAGCGGCATCATGATGAAATTGATGATGCGTTCCATCTCGGGCACCAGCTTGATCAACACGGCAAAGATCATTCCCAGGCCCAGACCACAGAGCCAAGCCAGCATGAATGCCTCGAGCACCTGGAATACGCTGGTCGGCCAGGACATCCAGCCAAAGATGGCGCCCAGCACGAACACCATGGCGCTGATGACCAGCATGCTGACCCCCTCCACCACTGCTCGCGCCAGAATCACGTCCCCAGGCCGAACCTGGCGATACGAAAACAGTGAAATGTTGGCGCTTACGCCGTTCTGTACCTGCGACAAGGTACGCCGAAAGGTCATGAACACCAGCATGCCAATTGCAATCCACAGCGCGGTTTCAATGCCGCCGATATGGCGCACACGAATTCCGGTAAAGATGGCAATCAGCCAGAGCACATTGACTATGGGCTCGGAGACGAGCCATACCCATGCCAGGCGTGAGCCAAACATGCGGACCACGGCCTCGCGCAGGAAAAGCGCTCTCCACACTGCCATAGCCGACTGAAGAGCCCCGATGGGCTGAACCGCCTGCCTCACTGCCTGCATCCTGGAGTGAGGACGCGAACCACGCAAATGCAAGTGGGCCCATGCGTGGCTGTTCGAAACATTGGAGAAGTCATCAATGCGCTGTTGAAAAAGTGGGGAGGATTTCCCGTGCCGCAGTGCTTTCAGCGGCGTAGGACAAGAGAGAAATCTGAAACCCGCGATTATGCCTGATAGACAGAACACTCAAAAAATGCTACGCGCTGTAACTTCTGTTATTTGAATAGGGTAGCCCTATCGAATAACTAAAATCAATGATTAATAGCAATGAATCATTATCTTGCACAGCCCTGGGAGATGTGAAATTCATTCTTTCCATATTTTCGTCAATGTCGGCAATCATGCTCATGAAAAAATAATTAACTATTTGACATAGCGCATGAAGAGATTTGAGCAGAGAAAAATTATTGAAAGTCTCATAGGGCGGCTCACGTGAGAGCAACTGCCGGCTTTGCGCGCAACGAAGTGCAAAGAAAGCAAGCCAGCGATGGCTTACCGCTTTTGAGCCAGCATGCCTACCGGCTCAGACATGGCCCACCGGCTTAGGATTTTTTGGCATGGGTCCACATTGGAGTCAGCAACCTTAAAGGAGCTCCATGTCGAAAATTTCAATGTCCATTTCAATGCATGCGCGGCACTGGATATTCCTGTCGTTGGCATTTGTCGCAATGTATGCGCAATCTGAGCCATATTCCTCCCCGCAGACAGCCGAACGCGTGGCCACCGAGTTTTCGCAATGCAAGCATTTCTTTCCCGCCGGCCTGCCGCCGATTGTTCCCAAGGCACCATTGCAGCGCGAACTGTGCTTTGACAGTTTTGCGGTGCTGCACAGCGGGCAGACCAAGACGCCGGTATTCGTTGCCGAGCATCTGGACAAAGCCATTCTTCAACAAGGGCGCAAGGTGCGACGCAGCGATCACTTCTATGCCGAAGCCCGACTGCCCAGCGAAGAGCGCGCGGAAATCGACGATTACCGCAATTCGGGTTATTCGCGCGGTCATATGGCCCCAGCGGGCGACATGGGATCCGTCGACGGCAAGGCCCAGAGCTTCAGTCTGGCGAACATGGCACCGCAAGATGTCGAACTCAACAACGGTGCGTGGAATGACATCGAGCAGGACACGCGCAGATATGTGCAGCGTGCGCAGGGGGGTGTCTATGTGTTCACGGGGCCGGTGTATTCATCGGCGCCCCATGCAATAGGCGCAAACAGTGTTCAGGTGCCGGCGTACTTCTACAAACTGGTATACGACCCAAGCAATGGCAGGAGCTGGGCCCACTGGCAACCCAATGAGCCCCTGCGCAAGGTCAGCGCACCCATCACCTACGAGGAACTCGTGCGCCGCACCGGCATTGAATTCGTGCCGCGTTGACTCGGCCAAGGGCATCGCTATCGGGCCAGGCGCCGGTACGCGAGCCGCCCCGCCAGCGCAGCGCAGGCCTTGCCCAAGCCACGCTCAACGCACGATGCAGTCGACGCCGCTCGAGCCCGAGGATGGCGCAATCCCCGCAGAAGGTGAGCCCAAAGTGGGCGGAGGCGTGAACTTCAGGCCCGGGTCCGCCGGAAGCATCACAGGCGCACGCACGGAGCTTGGCGTGAAGCCAAACTGCCCTGCCGTCAGGTTCTGCACGCCTGCGGGGTTGGTCAGTACGATGGCCCCACCCTGCACACTGACGTACAGGCCTGGGGGTCTGACGATACCGGAGGTAGAAGGCAGTTTCTCGCCTGGCGCGTTAGTCATTGCCGAAGGCATGGAAACAATAAAGGTCGTGGCCATTGCGGGGCCGCCGAGCAGCGACAGCAGCGCGATCGCAAGAGCGTGTTTTTTCATGGTTGCACCATTACGTTGAGGGTTCCAGCGCCTTGCAGGTCGCCCTTGGCGGTTTTGATGAACGTAGCTTGCGGGCTGCGTTTTCCCAGCGCCCCTGGCGTGCTGACCAAGCCGCCTTGCACCAGGCCGATTTCAAAGCGGTCAAGCTGGGGCTGCGCCGGGTCGTAGCTGAAGCGGGTCACCGCCACGATGGAATCAGGCTTCATCATCACTTCGGCGCCGTCGCTGAATTTCACCAACGCGTAGCCGCGCGCTTCGGTGGTGAGCGTATCGCCCTGGTTGACTTTGGAGTCGACGGCAAGCAGCTTGGTCGCGCCCTCCTGGCTGCGCGCAACCACGAGACCGGAAAGATGCGTGATGGTGGCAACGCTCTGCGCCTGGGCCACAGGCGAGAAAACGGCAGCGCCCATTGTGAGGGTCAGCATGGACAGGATGCGGTTGTGGTTTTTCATGGGCGTGATCAGTTGCAGTACGACTTCCTGGCGAGTTCGTTCTTCGTGCCGGTGGCGTCAACCGCGGCCGTGGCGAAGGTTTCGCCATTGGAAACCGACTCCGTGAGTTCCTTCATCGTGGGTGCCAACGGTGCAGCAGTCGACAAGAAGTTGGTGATCAGCAAAGTGGATGTCCTTTGAATCGCTGGATCCCCCGGCTTGGACGGCGTGGGCGGCGACAGCACCTGGCACAGAGCCGAGTGTGGCGCGATGATGCAGATATCTGGCGAAGACGGCGGCGTGGGCGCAGGCGTGGTGGGCGGCCCTGGGGGAGGCTCGCTGACGGGTGGATTGGTCACTGGCGGCGACACCACCGGAGGTTGCACCGGGGGCTGCACCGGTGGCTCTACCGGAGGCTGAACCGGTGGTTGCACCGGTGGTTGCACCGGGGGCTCTACCGGAGGTTGCACCGGTGGCTGAACCGGGGGCTGAACCGGGGGTTGAACCGGGGGCTGAACCGGGGGTTGAACCGGGGGTTGAACCGGGGGTTGAACCGGGGGTTGAACCGGGGGCTGAACCGGGGGCTGAACCGGGGGCTGAACCGGGGGCTGAACCGGGGGCTGAACCGGTGGCGTCACAACGGTGGGGGCGGTGCTTGCCTTCACCTGGGCAACCGCGGTACCCGTGCTTGGATAGACCACCGACAGCTTGCCGGTCGTCTCGGTCGTGATGATGTCGGGGGCGCTCACGCTGGTGAAGGCTCCGGCGCCGCCCGCGTTGGTGCCGGTCAGGAAGTCGGCCACCGCACCGTTGACCGGCAGGCCGCCGCCCAGCGTCGACAGATTGAGGGTGCCCGCCAACTGGACCACGCCAGTGACGTCAAGCTTGTCGGCCGCATTGCCGGCAAGACGAACATTCAGCGCGCCCAGCGGGCCCTGGGCATAGTCGCCGTTGATCGTCAGCGTGCCTACCTCGTCCGAGCCGCCCGGGGCCACGATGCCGTTGTTGACCAGCTTTGGGGCGTTGAAATCGGGGTCTTCCACGGCGAAATCGACCGTACCGGTGCCACGGATGGTGCCGCGGTTGTAGAGATTCACGGGGCCAAAGCTGCGAAGGCCTGCACCCGAGGCAACATGCACCGTGCCCTCATTGGCGTTGGTTTCGGAGAACGTGACGCCAAACGCGCCTTCGTTGATCTTCAGCACGCCACCAGCAAGATTCTTCAGCGGCGCCCGCACCATGCCGCTGCCTGTCTTGACAATCGTGCCACTGTTGAGCAGTTCGCCCTGGGAGCCCCCGGTGAAGCTGCTGATGCCGGAGGAGGCTACCTGCAGCACGCCGCCGGCCGCATTGTTGATCGTGGTCAGGCTCGACAGCATGAGACGCGAGTTGTCCGCCACGTCCAGCAGCCCGCCCGCCTTGTTGCTGAAGATGGCATCGCCATTGAACGAGAGCACGCCAGGCTGGACGGGGCCGACATGGACCGTGCCGTAGTTGTCCCATGCCGTGCCGCCGTCAAGCACAAACTCGCCCGAGATGTTGACCTGATTGTGCGTCGTGAGCTTGTAGCCCGCGCCGCGCAGGAAACTCCAGCCCAGGGGCATGGGCAAGGGAGCCATGTTCAGCACCGGTGCCTGGGAGCCCAGCGTCACATCACCGAGCAGATCCACATAACCCTTCCACGTCATGGCACCCGCGCCGGTGAAGCGCACCTCACCGGCAAGCCTGGAACCGTCAGCGCCCGGCGCAGCCGATTCCGCCCCCATCAACAACAGTTCGGTGCCTTCGGCCACGTTGACACTCCCGCCTACCGTCGTCCTGAACAGCGCCAGCCGGCCGGCGTCCATCACGATGCTGCCAGTGGCGCCGTTTTCCAGCCTGACGATGTCCTGGGAGCCTGTCGAGGTCTTGACGATCTGGCCGTTGTTGGTGAGATTGATCACCTCGCTGGACCCGGTCAGCACAGCGGTATTGCTGCCCGTGAGCGTCAGCGTTCCGTTGTTCACCAGACTTGCGTCGGCATGGTTCAGGTTGAGCGCGCCCTCGCCCTGCAGCGCGATTTCCCCCGCATTGGTCCAAGCCCCTTCAAGGCTCTGGGCCGCATCGATGGACACCCGCGCGCCCTGCTGCACATTCACCACAGCGGCGTGGATGCGCGAATCGCCATGGAGCGTGGTGGTGCCGCTCACGATGTTCAGCGTTCCATTGCCCTGCGCCTCGCCTTGCGAGACATCGAGCACGCCGCCATTGAGATCGAGGTTGGCGTTGAGGGTTGCAACGTGGCCGGTGGCCTCGATCTGACCGTGGTAGTTGTTCTTCAGCCTCAGGTCCAACTTGCCGGCACTGCTGGTGATGGGCGCATTGATGGCGATGTCGTTATGCGCCAGCAGCGTCAACGAGGCGTCCTCACCGGTGGTCTTGGCAATGGCCGCGCTGACGGTGATGTTGCCGGCGCCGCTGCCCGTCTGGCCCGTCTGCAGCGAGACACTGACGCCCTCGTTCAATTGCGCGACGATGGTGTCGGCACCGATCTGGGTGCCATCGGGATGGGAGACGATGACGCTGCCTTCGACGGTGGCGCCGCCTTCGGAGACGGTGTCGATCACGTCCAGATTGCTCGGGTCGATCAGCCATTCCCCGCCCTTGCCCACGGTCGGAGCCTTCCTGACGTTGAGCCGCGAATGGCCGGAGGTGTCCACGAAACCACCCGGGCCGTTGCTGCCCGTGGCGGAGATGCGGCCATCGATATCGGCGCGCTCGCCCACCAGCACCACGCTGCCGCCGGCGCTGCCGTCGGCGTGAATGTTCGAGCTGGACGATGTCTTCAGATCGGTGGCCCGCAGGAACACGCGGCCGCCCACGGTTTCGGCGCTGCTGGCGCTGATTTCGCCGGCGTTGGCCACCAGCGCCGCGCCCAGACCGATGCGGCCGGCTTCGGCCACGATGCGGCCCAGATTCTTGACTTCGCCGCCCGCACCGGAAAGCGCAATCGAGACGCCCGGATGACCGGTGTCGACAAGCTGCACGTTCTGGCCCGCCGCCAGCAGCACTTCGCCCCGGGGGGCGTTGAGGCTGCCGGTGTTCTCCACCGTCTGGCCCACCAGGTAGATGCGGCCCGCACCCGGTGCGGCGCCGGCGTTGATCGCACCCGCGTTGCGCACGCCGGCGGCATTGCCGGCCGAAGTGAAATTCAGGCGCCCGGCCAGGAAATCGGCATCGCTCACATGCAGCGTGCTGGCGATGAACGCGCCCACATCGATGCGCGCGCCCTGGCCCACCATGATGCCCGCCGGATTGACCAGCCACAGCGCGCCATTGGCGGTGATCTGGCCGAAGATCTGCGAGGGATCGCTGCCGGTCACGCGCGCCAGCAGCGCCGCGGCCGCGCCGGGCTGGCGGATGTCGACCAGCGCTGCCGCGCCGACATTGAAGCTCGAGAAGTTGACCAGCGCCTGGGCCGAGGTCTGGTGGATGTTGAGCGTCGTGCCGCTTTGCACGATGGACGCCTGGCCGCCGATCACGGTTGCGCCGGTGGGCAGCGCGCCAGGCGCGATCTGGGCCTGGGCCGCGCCAGCGCACATGGCCGCGACCATCAGGGACAGGAAGCGCAGCTTGAATGCCTTGTTTGATTTCATGGGAGGCCTTGTTGTTTTAGAACGCGAGCATCGCGCTCAGATGGGCACGCCAGTCGCCACGCTTCTCGGTATAGGAACTGCCGGCATCCAGCACACGGGCCACGTCCAGCCGGGCGCTGAAATCGCGCCCCAGTGCGTAACGCGCGCCCACGCCAGCGCTGGCCACATCCGTGTTGCGCGGCAGGTAGGTGCCCGCAGCCTTGCGGTTGGCGCCGTAGCCGGCGTCCAGGAACACCAGGCCGCGCAGATTGCCCGGCAGGCCGCTATGCGCACCAAGTTCGGGCGTGTGGAGTTCGGCATTGAGCACCAGGCCGCTGTCCGCGGCCACGGCGCGCTCATCGAAGCCGCGCACCGCGTTCGTGCCCGTCAGGCCGAACTGCTCGCTTGACACCAGCGGCGTATTGGTGAGCTGGGCGTTGCCGCCCAGACGAAGCTGCCAGCCGCTGTCCAGCGCCTGCAGCAGCGTGGCGCCAGCGCGAACCACCATGAAGCCGTCGCGCGTGCTGCGGTTGCCCGGCGTCAGATACGAGTAGCGGTCCGTGCGCCCATCCAGATTGGTGTAGCGCGCGCCGCTCGCGAGATTGCGCGACAGGCCGATGTTGTACGCCAGCGCCTGGCCCACCCCGTCGCGCTGGCCCATGAAGGTGACGCTCAGCGGCGTTGTGGTGTATGGCACGCACGAAGAGATCGGCGGCGTCGCGCCGGTGGTGCTGATGGGCAGGCCATTCACGTCGCAGCGCGAGTCGATGTTCTTGCGGTCCAGCCCGAAAACCACCTTGGAGGCAGTCTCGCCCGAGCGGCCCAGAAAGAGGTTGTAGCGCAGCCCCCAGGTCTCGCCCTTGCCGGTAAAGCCGAGCACGCCACCCAGTGTCGGCGTACTCGCCGGGGTGTTGACGCTGGAGCGGCCATAGATGAAATCGACGCTGTCGCCCAGCGCGTACAGCGGCACGCGGTAACCCACGGAATAGACGTCGAGGTCCTGGCCCGAGGGACCGTCGGGCGAGGTGGTGTACGCCAGCGTGCCCACGTGGTCGCGATCAAACAGATTGGCGTGCTGCACGGCAATGCCGGTGCGCCAGTGGCCGCTGGAAGCCGTGCCGGTGTTGTCCAGCGTGGCAATGAGGCGCAGCGGCCGGTGATCGACCACCGAGACGGTGGCATCCACCGTGCCCGGCAGAACGCCTTCTGCCATGCCGACCGATACCTGCTTGGCCGGGTTGTCGTTGGCCAGCTGGATCGATGCAGAAAGATCAGCCAGGCGCGGCGGCGTGCCGCTCTGCAGGCCAGGCAGACTCGCGCGAATGTTCTGGGCGCTGAAATGCTGGTTTCCCACCACCGTGACCGAAGTCATCACGGCTTCCACCACACGGATCTTCACGATACCGCCCGAAAGTTCCTGCTCGGGCACCGTCACCTTGACCGCGGTGAACCCGGCCTGCGTGTAGGCACGCTCGATGGCATCCACGGCGCGCTGCACATCGCCGAATTCGCGCTGCGGCCCGGTCAGCGGGGCCAGCGCGCGGGCGATGGCTTCGCTGGCGACCAGCGTATTGCCTTCCACCTGAAAGCGCGAGATCTCGAAGCGCGGCACGCCGGGTTCGGCGGCATGCACGCAAAGGCTGGCCAGCGCGGCGCACAGGGCCAGCGGTGTCAGACGGACTGACAGGAAACGGCGTGGGAGCATCGGTGTTTTGGCCTGACGCACGCGGTGGCACGGGCGCGGGCGAGTGTTGGAATGGGAAATGGCTATGCCTGATCCCAAATTATCGGCGCGATAAACATTTTTTTACACACGACACTATTGGTTAAATTCAACCAGCATCAGAAAACAGACACCGCTTGCACCGCTGTTTGCACGGGACATTGAATTCGCTCTCACGACCGCTGACCCGCCTCGATCAAACGAAAGTCCGGCCCCCACGCGCGCGCATGCTCGATCACGGCCCCGCCTGCACCGCCGTCCGCTTTCTCTCTTTAACTGAAATCTTCGGTTTCCTCAGCCCCCACATCTTCGCGATGGCGGCGAAACACAGCCCATTGGGTCAAAACCACGTACAGCCAAAGCAGCGCGCTGGCGCAGAGCACAGCAACAACCATCCAGTTGCGCCAGTGATCTTTCACCGCAGCCAAAAAAACGAAGACCATGCCGACGAATTCCGGAAGTCCTTTGACCAGGGCGGCCAAGAAGAAGCGCCGCTTGCGCAGCAGTGCCTGGATCATTTCTTCCCTCTCTTGGTTGGCTTGAAAGGCCTGGCAACGTCAAGCAATTTTGCGTATGTGCTGGCAATCATATTGGCGCTGCTCGCAAGCACCCTTTCATCCCGGCACTGGTGGCCACGCGCCAAAGCAGCCAGTTCTTTTGAGCCACGCCCGGCTATCCCGGCCTGTCTTCCCTGCAACTCCGTGACCGACCAGCACCGCCCTAACGCCCCCTATCGCGCCTCCAGCGCGCAATGCTGCTCGACGCCATTGCCGGCAGACCGCTCGAGCACGGCCTGCGCCGCACGCACGATTGCGGCCCGCTCAGTCCGGCGATGCTTGGCGTACACCATAATGTCCGCCGCTGTCAGGTAGCAAGCGTCTTTGTTGGACAATCCGCTCTTGCGCAATCGCCTGATGTCTGCCGTTTTGGTTCGGCCTGCTGCGTTACGCCTTCGGCTTGTTTGAAGTAGGCCTCGAGAGCGTTTGCCCATGGTTCCCATCTGGCCCTGGGGTGTGACAGGAACTTTGCGTCACCCCATTGGCACCTGATTGGCACCCAATTGACACCCCAACCCGCAAACCTGGGGTTTTTGGCGCTTTCTTGGGCACAGCTGAATTTTTTTGGGCTCAATCCCAGCCCCTGGAACGATGAAAAACGATGTAAATCAACAAGCCCGCCTGAACTGGCGCATGTCCGTTGCGCCCATGATGGACTGGACTGACCGCCATTGCCGCTACCTGCACCGGCTGCTGACCCGCCATACGCTGCTCTATACCGAGATGGTGACCACGGGCGCGCTGCTGCATGGCGATGTGCCGCGCCATCTGCGCTTCAACGCCGAGGAGCATCCGCTGGCGCTGCAGCTGGGCGGCAGCGAGCCGGCCGATCTGGCGCGCGCCGCGCAATTGGGCGAGCAATGGGGCTATGACGAGATCAACCTGAACTGCGGCTGTCCCAGCGAGCGTGTGCAGCGTGGCGCGTTTGGCGCCTGCCTGATGAACGAGGCCTCCTTGGTGGCTGAAGGCGTCAAGGCCATGCGCGATGCCGTGCAGATTCCCGTGACAGTGAAGCACCGCATCGGCATAGACAAGAGCGAAAGCTATGAATTCGTGCGCGACTTCATTGGCACCGTGGCCGAGGCCGGCTGCGAAGTGTTCATCGTGCACGCGCGCAATGCCTGGCTCAAGGGCCTGTCGCCCAAGGAAAACCGGGAAGTGCCGCCGCTGCGCTATGACGTCGTGGCGCGGCTCAAGCGCGATTTTCCGCGGTTGACCATTGCCATCAACGGCGGCTTCAAGGACAGCGCGGCCGTCGCCGAACAGCTGGCGCAGGTTGACGGCGTGATGGTCGGGCGCGAGGCCTATCACAACCCCTGGTGGCTGGCAAGCTGGGATGCCGAGTTCTACGCAGCTGCGCCCAGTCTGCTCACGCGTGAAGCCGTCGAGGAGCAGATGGTCGAGTACATGGAGCGCGAAGCGCGCGAGCATGGCACCCATTGGTACAGCGTGGCGCGCCATATGCTGGGGCTGCGCCATGGTCTCGCCGGTGCGCGCCGCTGGCGCCAGGTATGGAGCGATCACCGCCTCAAGGGACTGCCGGCACGCGGAGTCATGGCCATCGCCCGCGCCCCGCGCGCCGAGGACGGCGCCAAGGAACGGGCCGAGGAACGAGCCGAGAAACAGGTTGCCAAGGCCTGAGCGCATATAGCGTTTGCGTATGACAGTGTGGCTTTATGTCGGTGTTTCCCCGGAATAGCCGCGTTGCAAGTGCATGGGCTTGCACCTTGATGCCAGACAACTGCTATATTGCACTGCAACATAACAAGGTCTTGCCCATGCTTTACCAAATGTATGAAACCCAGCGCTCCCTCGTGGAGCCTTTCGCCGACTTTGCGCTTGCAGCTTCCAAGCTGTACAGCAATCCACTGTCGCCTTTCAGCCAAACACCGCTGTCCCAACGTATTTCCGCGGGGTTCGAACTGTTCCACCGACTGGGCAAGGACTATGAAAAGCCGCAATTCGGCATCACCACGGTAGATGTCGACGGCGTAGGCGTGACCATCATGGAGCGCGTCGAGATCGACAAGCCCTTCTGCGAACTGCGGCGCTTCAAGCGCTTCACCGACGAATCGGCAACGCTCGACACCATGCTGGCGCAACCCGCAGTGCTGGTGGTTGCGCCGCTGTCAGGGCACTATGCAACCCTGCTGCGCGACACCGTGCGCAGCATGCTGGCGGATCACAAGGTCTACATCACCGACTGGAAAAACGCGCGCATGGTTCCCATGGACCAGGGCGTGTTCCACCTCGATGACTATGTGAACTATGTGCAGGAGTTCATCCGCCATCTGCAGGGCAAGTATGGCAACTGCCATGTGGTCAGCGTGTGTCAGCCCACCGTGCCGGTGCTCGCTGCAGTATCGCTGATGGCCAGCCGCGGCGAAACCACGCCGCTGACGCTGACCATGATGGGCGGGCCCATCGATGCGCGTCGCTCGCCGACTGCGGTGAACAACCTGGCGACCAACCACAGCTACGAGTGGTTCGAGAACAATGTGATCCACGAAGTGCCGTCCAATTACCCGGGCGCAGGCCGCCGCGTGTATCCGGGCTTCCTGCAGCACACGGGCTTTGTCGCGATGAACCCCGACCGGCATGCGACCAGCCATTACGACTACTTCAAGAATCTGCTCAAGGGCGACGACACCAGCACCGAAGCCCACCGCAAGTTCTACGACGAGTACAACGCCGTGCTCGACATGGATGCGGCCTATTACCTGGAAACGATCTACACCGTTTTCCAGGACTTCTCGCTGGTCAAGGGCAGCTGGGATGTGAAGTCGCCGGACGGACAACTGGAGCGCGTGCGCCCCCAGGACATCAAGGACAGCGCCATTCTCACCGTGGAAGGCGAACTCGACGATATCTCGGGCTCGGGCCAGACGCGCGCCGCGCATGACCTGTGCACCAGCGTGCCGGCCGATCAGCAGCAGCACCTGGAAGTCCAAGGTGCGGGCCACTACGGCATCTTCAGCGGCCGCCGCTGGCGCGAAACGGTGTATCCGCAGGTGCGCGACTTCATCCTTGCGCATTCCACGCAGGCGCCGGTGCCAGTGGACGACGGCGTGGGCCACGATGCCCTGCCGGTGCGCCAGACCGCTGCCGCCCCCGTGACAGCGGCCCCTGCAGCGCAAGCTGCGCCGGCTCTCGCGCCGGTTCTCGCGCCCGCCGCGACGCCGGTGCCGGAAGTCGCGCTGGAAGTGGCCCACGTCAGCGCGCCCGAAACCGCCAAGACCGTGCTTGAAGCGGCCATCGAGCAGAGCCAGGAAGCGGCACTGACCACCAGCGAAGGCCCGCAGGCGCGGGCCCCCGAGGTGGCCAAGACGAAACCGCGCGCTGCGCGCGGATCACGCCGCAACTGACAGGAGGTAAGCGTCACATGCCAGCCTCCGCCCTGCAAGGCCTGGCGGCTCGCATCGACGCCGCCCTGCCGCAGACCCAGTGCACGCGCTGCGGCTACCCCGACTGCGCGGCCTATGCGCAAGCGATAGCCGACGGCGCGGCCGCCATCAACCAATGCCCGCCGGGCGGCGCCGAAGGCATTGCGCGGCTTTCCGCGCTCACAGGCCTGCCGGCGCTGCCGCTGTCTGCCGAGCATGGCGTGGAGTCGCAGCGCACGCTGGCCGTGATCGACGAAGCCTGGTGCATAGGCTGCACGCTGTGCATCAAGGCCTGCCCCACGGACGCCATTGTCGGCGCCAACAAGCGCATGCATACCGTGATTGCGCCGCATTGCACCGGCTGCGAGCTGTGCATTCCGGTGTGCCCCGTCGACTGCATCACGCTGGTCCCAGCCAGCGCCGGTGCCACCGGCTGGGCCGCCTGGTCGCAGGAGCAGGCCGCGCACGCCCTGTTGCGCTATACGCGGCGGCACAAAAGGCTGGGCGGCTCCGAGCGCGCGGCCGCGCCCAAGGCCGCAATGGCCGCCGGGCTGGAAGTAGCGCTGGCGCCGACGGCGGATGCGGTGGCTGCCGCCCCGGTCGACGCCAAGAAAGCCGCGATTGCCGCGGCCATGGCCAAGGCACGGGCGCAACGCGCGCAATCCTGAAGCCGGGGTGGTTGACCACCCCGCGCTTTTGCCTGTCGGTTGCGTCCAACGGAGCGCGGCGGCGCCCGCCACAGCGTGGATAATGCGTGCAATGAATCCCCTGCTCTCCAAACTGCAGCCTTATCCGTTTGAACGGCTGCGACAGCTTTTCGCGGGGGTCACGCCCTCGCCTTCGTATCGCCCTATCAGCCTGGGCATTGGCGAACCGCGCCATCCCACGCCGCCCTTCATCGAGGAAGTGCTGGGAAACAGCCCGGGGGCCCTGGCCAAGTACCCGGCCACGGGCGGTGACCCGCGCCTGCGCGCCGCCGGGGCGCAGTGGATGAACCAGCGCTACGGGCTGTCGCTGGACCCCGCCACCCAGGTGCTGCCCGTCAATGGCTCGCGCGAAGCCCTGTTTGCTTTTGCGCAGACGGTGATCGATCCGACCCAGCCGGGCGCCACCGTGGTCTGCCCGAATCCGTTCTACCAGATCTATGAAGGCGCGGCGCTGCTGGCCGGCGCCACGCCGGTCTATGTGCCCAGCAATCCAGCGCGCAATTTCGCCGTCGACTGGGGCAATGTGGCCGAAGCCGTCTGGCAGACCACGCAGCTGCTGTATGTCTGCTCTCCGGGCAATCCCACGGGCGCGGTCATGCCCTTGTCCGAATGGGAAAAGCTGTTTGCCCTGTCCGACCGCCACGGCTTCGTGATTGCCTCGGACGAGTGCTACAGCGAGATCTATTTCCGCGAGGAAGCGCCGCTGGGCGGCCTGGAGGCGGCTTTCAAGCTCGGCCGCAAGGACTTCAAGAACCTGGTGTCGTTCACCAGCCTGTCCAAGCGCAGCAATGTGCCCGGCCTGCGCAGCGGCTTTGTGGCCGGCGACGCCGCGCTGCTCAAGGCCTTCTTGCTGTACCGCACCTACCACGGCGGCGCCATGAGCCCGGCCGTGCAGGAGGCCAGCATCGTTGCCTGGAACGACGAGGCGCATGTGATCGAGAACCGCCGCCAGTACCGGCAGAAGTTTGCCGAAGTCACTCCGCTGCTGGCCAGCGTGATGGATGTGCGCCTGCCCGATGCGGGCTTTTATCTGTGGGCCGGCGTGCCGCAATCCCTGGGCATGGACGATGTCGAGTTCGCACGCGCGCTCTATGCTCAATACAATGTCACGGTCCTGCCGGGCAGCTATCTGGCCCGGGAAGTCGCAGGCCACAATCCCGGTGCGAATCGCGTACGCATGGCCTTGGTCGCAGAGACCGAGGAATGCCTGGAAGCGGCCCGGCGCATCGTCCAATTTATCCAAAACCTGAAGAAGTAAGTTCATGACTCAGCAATTGCAATCCATCATCGACGCCGCCTGGGACAACCGTGCCAACCTGAGCCCCGCCAGCGCTCCCGCAGAAGTGGTCGACGCCGTCGAACATGTGATCGCCCAGCTCAATGACGGCCAGCTGCGCGTTGCCACCCAGCAGGGCGTGGGCCAGTGGACCGTGCACCAGTGGATCAAGAAAGCGGTGCTGCTGTCCTTCCGCCTCAAGGACAACGTGCTGATGAGCTCCGGCAGCCTGAACTTCTTCGACAAGGTGCCCACCAAGTACGAAGGCATGTCGGAAGCCGAGATTGCCGCCACCGGCGTGCGCGTCGTGCCGCCCGCGGTCGCTCGCCGCGGCTCGTTCATCGCCAAGGGCGCGATCCTGATGCCTTCCTATGTGAACATCGGCGCCTATGTGGGCGAAGGCACCATGGTCGATACCTGGGCCACGGTCGGCTCGTGCGCGCAAGTGGGCAAGAACGTCCACCTGTCGGGCGGCGTGGGCCTGGGCGGCGTGCTCGAACCCCTGCAAGCCAACCCCACCATCATTGAAGACAACTGCTTCATCGGTGCGCGCTCGGAAGTCGTCGAAGGCGTGATCGTCGAAGAAAACTCGGTGATCTCCATGGGCGTGTACATCGGCCAGAGCACCCCCATCTATGACCGCGCGACCGGCGAGATCAGCTACGGCCGCGTGCCCGCGGGCTCGGTGGTGGTGTCGGGCAATCTGCCCAAGGACAACGGCCGCTACAGCATGTACGCCGCGATCATCGTCAAGAAGGTCGATGCCAAGACGCGTTCGACCACCAGCCTGAACGATCTGCTGCGCGACTGAGCCAGCCGGCCCGCGCCGGCTGCTCCAGCCGCGGGCCTTGCCACCCAAAAGGAACTTGCATGAGCACCATGGAGCGAATCCTGCGCCTGATGGGGGAGAAACAGGCGTCCGACGTCTACCTTTCCGCCAACGCGCCTGCATTGATCAAGATCCATGGCGAGTGCGTGCCGATCAACAACCAGCTGCTGCCGCCCGACGCGCCGCGCAGCCTGCTGGCCGAGATCGTTCCGCCCGAGCGCATGCAGGAGCTCGAACAGACCGGCGAGCTCAACATGGGCGTGCCGCTGCGCGGGGTGGGCCGCTTTCGCGTCAGCGCCATGCGCCAGCGCGGCAGCTATGCGGTGGTGATACGTTTCATTGCCCAGCATATTCCGGCGCTGGAGACACTCAACCTGCCGCCCATCCTCAACGAGCTCATCCTGCAAAAACGCGGACTGCTGCTGGTCGTGGGCGCCACGGGCTCGGGCAAGAGCACCACGCTAGCGTCGATGATAGACGCGCGCAACAAGAACGTCACCGGCCACATCCTCACCATCGAGGATCCGATCGAATACCAGTTTCGCAGCCAGCGCTCCATCGTCAACCAGCGCGAAATCGGCAGCGACACCGAGTCGCTGCAGACCGCACTCAAGAACGCGCTGCGCCAGGCTCCCGACGTGATACTGATAGGCGAAATCCGCGACCGCGAAACCATGTCGGCCGCGCTGGCCTACGCCCAGTCGGGCCACCTGTGCCTGGCGACGCTGCATGCCAACAACAGCTACCATGCGCTCAGCCGCATCATGAGCTTCTACCCCGTGGAAGTGCGCGACACCATGCTGGGCGACCTGGCCGCGGCGCTGCGCGCCGTGGTCTCGCAGCGCCTGGTGCGCACCCCCGAAGGCCTGCGCGTTCCGGCCGTCGAAGTCATGCTCAACACCAAGCTGGTTGCCGATCTGATTGAAAAAGGCGACTTCTCGGCAGTGCGCGAAGCCATGGAGAAATCCATGGCCGAAGGCTCGCAGACTTTCGAGGAAGCCCTGGCCACGTTGATCCATGCAGGCACCATAGACCGCAAGGAAGGCCTGGCCCACGCGGACTCGCCCACCAACCTGATGTGGCGGCTGCAAAACGATTTTTCGGGCAGCAAGCCCGCGCCTGCGCCCGGCTCCGATACCAAGGCCAAGGCCGCGGCGCCCGCCGAAGACGAACAAGCCTCTTTTACCGACATCGTGCTGGACATAGGCAACCACGGCTGAAACGGCTTGCCGCCCATCGCCTGCCTGCTGTCCCCACCCTCACCCACGTATTTTCCATGTCCCGCACACTGCAACTGGCCGAACAACTGATCAGCCGCCCTTCCGTCACGCCCGAAGATGCGGGCTGTCTTGAGCTGATTGCCGCGCGGCTTGCGCCGCTGGGCTTTGTCTGCGAGCGGCTTGACAGCGGCCCGGACAGCTTTCGCGTGCAGAACCTCTACGCCAAGCGCACCGGCGCAGCCGGCCCCCTGAAGCGCAAGAACCTGGTGTTTGCCGGACACACCGACGTCGTGCCCACCGGCCCGCTGGAGCAATGGAGCAGCCCGCCGTTCACCCCCACGCACCGCGACGGCCGGCTCTACGGCCGCGGCGCCAGCGACATGAAGACCTCGATTGCGGCGTTTGTCGTTGCGGTGGAGGAATTCCTGGCCGCCACCCCCGATCCGCTGATCGACCTGGCTTTCTTGCTGACCAGCGACGAGGAAGGCCCGTCGATTGACGGCACCAAGGTCGTGGTGGAGCAGTTCAAGGCCCGGGGCGAACGCCTTGACTACTGCATTGTAGGTGAGCCCACGGCCGTGGAGCGCACCGGTGACATGATCAAGAACGGCCGCCGCGGCACCATGAGCGGCAGGCTCACGGTGCTCGGCATCCAGGGCCACATTGCCTACCCGCAGCTGGCGCGCAACCCCATCCACCAGGCGGTACCGGCGCTGACCGAACTCGCGGCCACGGCCTGGGACCACGGCAATGCATTCTTCCCCCCGACCAGCTGGCAGATCAGCAACATCCATGGCGGCACGGGCGCGAGCAACGTGATTCCGGGCAGCGTGGTGGTCGACTTCAATTTCCGCTTCTGCACCGAGTCGACGGCCGAAGGCCTGCAGGCGCGCGTCACCGCGATACTCGACAGCCATGGCCTGGAATACACGCTTGACTGGACGATTGGCGGCCAGCCGTTCCTGACCACACCCGGCAGCCTGGTCCAAGCGGTGCAGCAGGCAATTGCCGCCGAGACCGGCCTGCAGACCGAACTCTCGACCACGGGCGGCACCAGCGACGGGCGTTTCATTGCCCAGATCTGCGATCAGGTCATAGAAATGGGCCCACCGAATGCGAGCATCCACAAGATAGACGAAAATATCGTCCTGGCCGATATCGCGCCACTGACCAACATCTACCGCCGCACGCTGGAAAACCTGCATGCCCAGGCTCTCGCGGCCTGCGCAGCCCCCGGCGCGGCGTGACCGAAAGCTCCATGATTGAACCCCAAGCCGTGCACGGCACGACTGTTGCTGCGCTCATCGCGTCCGGTGCCGGCGCACTCACCGCCGCTGGCGTGGCCTTTGGCCACGGCACCAGCAACGCCCATGATGAAGCCACCTGGCTGGTGCTGTGGCGCCTGGGAATCCCCCTGGACAGCGATCTGGATGAAGCCGCCCTGGCCAATCAGGCCGTGGACGCCGACCAGCAGGCCCAGGTGGCCGCGCTGTTTGAAGAGCGCATTCGCACGCGCAAGCCCGCAGCCTACCTGACGCGCGAAGCCTGGCTGCAGGGCGTGGCGTTTTACGTGGACGAACGCGCCATCGTGCCGCGCAGCTTCATTGCCGAGATCCTGGCCGACGGCTCGATTGACGACTGGCTCAGCGACAAGACGCATGATGTGCTTGACCTGTGCACCGGCAACGGCAGCCTGGCCTGCCTGGCGGCCATGGCCTATCCCGAGGTGCAGGTGACGGGCGCCGACCTCTCGAGCGATGCGCTGGCCGTGGCACGCATCAATGTCGATCGCCATGAACTGCAGCAGCGCGTGCAGCTGATCGAATCCGACGGCATGGCCAACACGCCCGGCCCCTGGGATCTGATACTGTGCAACCCGCCCTATGTGAACGCCCGCAGCATGACCGAGCTGCCTGCCGAGTACCAGGCCGAGCCCCAGCTCGCGCTGGCCGGGGGCGCTGACGGCATGGACTTCATCAAGCAACTGCTGAGCGATGCCCCCAGCCGCATGCGCGAGCACGCGATCCTGATCCTGGAAATCGGCAACGAGCGCGAATACTTCGAAGCCGCCTTCCCGCGGCTGCCGGTGTTCTGGCTCGACACCTCATCGGGTGACGAACAGGTGCTGCTGATCACCCGCGAAGCGCTGGTGCGCCACGCGCTCGCCGACCTCTGAGCCTGCCGGCTTGCGCCTTGGGCGCGGGTCGCGAAAAATCAGGATTTTTTTTTTGCCGGGCCTGCGGGCCCGCTTACGTGGCCACGCCACGCCCTGGACTCCTAAATGATTACCCTTAAGAACGTGACCTTGCGCCGATCGGCCAAAGTGCTGCTCGACAAAGTGACGGCGACCATCAACCCGGGTGAAAAAGTCGGCCTGGTGGGCCGCAACGGCGCGGGCAAGTCCACGCTGTTCGCGCTGTTCACCGGCGCGCTGGCCGAGGATGGCGGCGAATTCGCCAAGCCGCGCCAGTGGCGCATGGCCCAGGTCGCGCAGGACATGCCCGAAACCAGCGAGTCGGCAACGCAGTTCGTGCTGGACGGCGACACCCGCCTGGCCGAAGTGCAGCAGCAACTGCTGGACGCCGAGGCTGCCGACGACGGCATGGCCATCGCCCAGGCCTATTGCGATCTCGCCGATGCCGGCGCGCACGACTCCGTGGCCCGTGCCCAGGCGTTGATCCTGGGCCTGGGCTTCAAGTCGTCCGAACTCGACAACCCGGTCGACAGCTTTTCGGGCGGCTGGCGCATGCGCCTGCAGCTGGCTCGCGCTCTGATGTGCCCGTCCGACCTGCTGCTGCTTGACGAGCCCACCAACCACTTGGACCTGGACGCCCTGGTCTGGCTCGAAGCCTGGCTCAAGCGCTATGCGGGCACGATGATCGTCATCAGCCACGACCGCGAATTCCTCGATGCCGTGACCAACGTGACGCTGCAGATCAACGCTGCCCAGCTCAACCGCTATGGCGGCAACTACAGCAAGTTCGAGGAGCTGCGCGCCCAGCAGCTTGAACTGCAAAGCGCCAGCTTTGCCAAGCAGCAGGAAAAGATCGCCCACCTGCAGAAGTTCATCGACCGCTTCAAGGCCAAGGCCTCGAAGGCCAAGCAGGCGCAAAGCCGCGTCAAGGCCCTGGACCGCATGGAAAAGATCGGCCCGGTGCTGGCCGAAGCCGATTTCACCTTCGAGTTCAAGGAACCGCTCAACCTGCCCAACCCGATGCTGGCGATTTCCAACGCCTCGTTCGGCTACCGCGGCGAAGACGGCAACGACACCGTCATCCTGCGCAATGTGAGCCGCTCGGTGCTTGCCGGCCAGCGTATCGGCATCCTGGGCGCCAACGGCCAGGGCAAGTCGACACTGGTCAAGACCATTGCCCACGAAATGGGCGCGCTTGCCGGTGAAGTCACCGAAGGCAAGGGCCTGAGCATCGGTTACTTCGCCCAGCAGGAACTCGACGTGCTGCGCCCCGCGGACAGCCCGCTGGAGCACATGATCCGGCTGGCGCGCGAACAGGGCGCAAACAGCCGCGAACCCTCGCGCGAGCAGGACCTGCGCAGCTACCTGGGCACGTTCAATTTCACCGGCGACATGGTCAAGCAGGCCGTGGGCACGATGAGCGGCGGCGAGAAGGCGCGCCTGGTGCTGGCAATGATCGTCTGGCAGCGCCCCAACCTGCTGCTGCTCGATGAACCTACCAACCACCTGGATCTGGCCACGCGCGAGGCGCTGTCAATGGCAATCAACGACTTTGATGGCACCGTGATGCTGGTCAGCCATGACCGGGCGCTGCTGCGCGCGGTCTGCGACGAGTTCTGGATGGTTGGCCGCGGCGCCGTGGGCCCGTTTGACGGCGACCTTGACGACTACCAGCGCTACCTGCTGGACGAATCCAAGCGCCTGCGCGAAGAAGCCAAGAGCGACGAGGCCAAGCCCGCAGCCCTGGCCCCCGCTCCCGCGCTGGCGCCGGCTGCCGTCGCTCCCGTGGCGGCGCCGCCCGCGCCCGCAGCAGCGCCCGGCCCCGCCGTGGATCAAAAGGAGCAGCGCCGCCTGGCGGCGCTGGCGCGCCAGGAACTGGCCGACAGGATGCGCCCGTTCAAGAAGGAGCTCGAAGCCAACGACAAGAAGCTGGCCCAGCTCACGGCAGAACGCGCCCAGATTGAACAGCGCCTGACCGAGCCACTGCCGGCCGCTGAAATTGTCGAAGCCGGCAAGCGCCTGAAGGCCTGCAGTGATGAAATCGATGCGCTGGAAGAGCGCTGGCTGGAAATCAACGACGCCATGGAAGGTTTGACAGCCCAGGCTGGAAACGATTCGTAAGCCAAGCTCCAACCGCTATATCCGCTTAAAACCAAGGCTGCGCCTTGGTTTTTTGCTATGTATTTGGCATAAAGAAAAATCTCGCGGTCAAAAGGCGCGTTTTCGTTTCATTTATTTGCGTTTGGCTGTCAACGTGGTCAGCGGCCCCCACGTTGTATGAGCACTAAGGAGCTTTTACTATGAACATGACTGCCCAAACGTCTGCCTGGCCCGAAGACGAACGCGATCGCAAGCGCGCACCGGCCCGCTGCTGAAATCCTCGGCTGCTGCTGCCAGGCTGCGCATTGACGCGCCCGCAGCGCCCGCAGCGCCCTTTTTTATCCGGGCCAGCATCCCTACGCAGATGCTCCGCCCCCCTGATTGCACAGCCGCTCGACCGGCACCAGAACCTGCTCTGGCGGGTTTTTTCTTCGGCCTGGCCGATACCGGCGTGGCGCGACTTTCAAAAATATTCTTCAAAAACAGCATTTGTCTGTCAACGCAATCGCCGGCAAAGGCGTTGTACACATATCAAGGAGCTTTTTGCTATGAACATGACTGCCAACCTCTCTGCCTGGCCCGAAGACGAACGCGATCGCAAGCGCGCACCTGTCCGCTGCTGAGAAGCCCGGGCTCCATCAGCGAGGCCCCTGCACCACTTTTCACCGGGTCGCCATTCACACGCAGATGCTGCGCACCTGACATCCACCGCCGCCAAGCCGGCACAAGAAACCCGCAATGCGGGTTTTTTCTTTTTTGGCAACCGTTGCCCGGTCATGTGCGCGCTTTCCAGGAAATGCGCGATGCATAAAAAAAACCCGCCGCAGCGGGTTTTTTCCTGGACTGAAAGCATCAATGCATGTGCAGGCCACCATTGACCGAGAAATCGGCACCGGTGGAGTAGCCGCCGTCATTGGACGCCAGCCAGGCAATGATGGAGGCAATCTCGCCGGGTTCGCCCAGGCGGCGCACCGGAATGGTGCCCACAATCTTGTCGAGCACTTCGGTGCGGATGGCCTTGACCATGTCGGTGCCGATATAGCCCGGGCTCACGGTGTTGACCGTCACGCCCTTGGTGGCGAGCTCCTGCGCCAGGGCCATGGTGAAGCCGTGCATGCCGGCCTTGGCTGCCGAGTAGTTGGTTTGACCCGACTGCCCCTTCACGCCGTTGACCGAGCTGATGTTGATGATGCGGCCCCAGCCTTTTTCCACCATGTCGCCCACCACCTGCTTGGTGACGTTGAACATCGAAGTCAGATTGGTTTCAATCACCGCGTCCCAGTCCTCGCGGGTCATCTTGAGGAACATGCGGTCGCGCGTGATGCCGGCATTGTTCACCAGCACATCGATGCTGCCGTGCTCGGCCTTGGCCGCGCTGAAGGCCGCGTGCGTCGAATCCCAGTCGCCGACGTTGCCGACGGATGCGTAGAATTCAAAGCCCTGGTCCTTTTGTTCCTTGAGCCACTTCTGGAAATCCCGTGTCGGGCCGCAGCCGGCGATCACCTTGAAGCCGTCCTTGTGCAGGCGCTGGCAGATTGACGTACCAATGCCGCCCATCCCCCCCGTGACATACGCTACTTTTTGACTCATGCAATTTCTCCTGGACAAACCACTAGTACGATTCAGACACTCTATCCAAATTGGGCGGATGCCACGTTGAGGTAACTACCGAGCCCGCGTGAAAAACACCGGGCTGCGGTCATTGACTCAGACGCGTTCCAGCGCCATGGCCACGCCCATGCCGCCACCGATGCACAGGCCCGCGAGGCCGCGGCGCGCGCCGCGGCGCTGCATTTCATGCAGCAGCGTGACCAGCACGCGGCAGCCCGAGGCACCGATGGGGTGGCCCAGCGCAATGGCACCACCGTTGACGTTGACCTTGGCCGGGTCGATTCCCAGCTGCTGATTGACCGCGCAGGCCTGGGCCGCAAACGCCTCGTTGAGTTCAAACAGATCCACGTCCTCGGCCTTCCACCCGGCGCGCTCGAGCGCCTTACGGCTAGCAAAAACCGGGCCCATGCCCATGGTGGCCGGGTCCAGACCCGAAGTCGCATAGGACACGATGCGCGCCAGCGGCTGCAGGCCCAGTGCCTTGGCCTTGCTTGCCGACATGACGACCACCGCGGCCGCGCCGTCGTTGAGGCCCGAGGCATTGCCGGCCGTGACCGAGCCGGCCTTGTCAAACGCGGGACGCAGGCCGCCAAGCGCTTCGGCGCTGGTCTTGCGGTTGATGTATTCGTCGGCGCTGAACTGCACGGGATCGCCCTTGCGCTGCGGGATGGCAACGGGAACGATTTCATCGACAAACTTGCCCGCGTCCTGGGCGGCAGCCGCCTTTTGCTGGCTGGCCAAGGCCAGCGCATCCTGGGCCTCGCGGGTCACGCCATTTTCCCTGGCGACGTTTTCGGCGGTGATGCCCATGTGGTACTGGTTGTAGACGTCCCACAGGCCGTCGACAATCATGGTGTCGGTCATTTTCCAGTCGCCCATGCGCTGGCCGTCACGCGAGCCGTTGAGCACATGGGGCGAAAGGCTCATGTTCTCCTGACCGCCGGCAACCACGATCTCGCTGTCGCCCGTGGCCACGGCCTGGGCTGCCAGCATCACGGCCTTGAGGCCGGAGCCGCAGACGGCGTTGATGGTCAGCGCGGGAGTTTCCTTGGCCACGCCGGCCTTCATCATGGCCTGGCGCGCGGGGTTCTGGCCCACTCCCGCAGTGAGCACCTGGCCCATGATGACTTCACCGACCTGGTCCAGCGGCACCTGGGCACGGCTCAAGGCCTCGCGGATGACCAGGGCGCCGAGGTCGGTCGCGGGAACCTTGGCGAGCGTGCCGCCAAATTTGCCCACGGGGGTACGAACAGCAGAAACGATGACGATGTCTTCCATGATGGTCCTTTGATGACTCTGGTTTCGGCGGTCGGCCCTGTCAACGTACGGCCGGTGATCGCCACGTGCTACGGATATTGCACCGCAACATTGTCAACTATTTGCGCCGGCTTTTTGCCGTACATAGCGACCCGGTGCGGGCTCTATGGGTTGAAAGGCCTTGCCGCGCCCATATCGCTTGGGCGCCGCGACCTGCTTGCCGCCCTGTCGCGCCAGCCACTGCGACCAATCGGTCCACCAGCTGCCGGGATGCTCGCGCGCCCCGGCCAGCCATTGGGCATGGCTTTCGGGAAGCTGGCCGTCCTCGCGTATCCAGTGGCTGCGCTTGTTTTTTGCCGGCGGGTTGATCACCCCCGCGATATGGCCCGAAGCCCCCATCACGAAGCGTTTCTCGCCCGGCAGATGCTGGGTCGAGGCATAGGCGGCATTGATGGGCACGATATGGTCTTCGCGCGAGCCGTAGATGTAGACCGGGATGTCAAGCTGCGACAGGTCCAGCGCCTGGCCGCACACGGTCAGCGCGCACGGCTGCACCAGCTTGTTCTCGAGGTAAAGATTGCGCAGATACCAGGCGTAGTAGGGGCCGGGCAGATTGGTCGAGTCGCTGTTCCAGTAAAGCAGGTCGAAAGGCGGCGGTGTTTCGCCCTGCAGGTAGTTGCCCACGACGTAGTTCCAGACCAGGTCGTTGGGCCGCAGGAAGCTGAAGGTCGAGGCCAGTTCCTGGCCCTTGAGCAGGCCGCCCTGCCCCATCTGCCATTCGCGGTAGCGGACCATGGGCTCGTCAATGAAGATGTCGAGAATGCCGGTGTCGCTGAAGTCAAGCAGCGTGGTCAGCAGCGTGGCGCTGGCCACCGATTTCTCGCCGCGCGCCGCAAGCACTGCCAGCGCCGCCGTGAGCATGGTGCCGCCCACGCAAAAGCCCAGCGTGTTGATCTGTTCGGCGCCGGAAATCTCGCGCACCCGCTCTATGGCCGTGAGCACCGCGCCTTCGATGTAATCGTCCCAGCTGGCCTTGGCCAGCGACGCGTCGGGGTTGCGCCAGCTGACGACAAAGGTGTGCTGGCCCTGCGCCAACGCATAGCGGATCAGCGAGCTTTCGGGCTGCAGGTCGAGAATATAGTATTTGTTGATGCACGGCGGCACCATCAGCAGGGGCCGCTCGCTGACCTTGTCGGTCAGCGGTTTGTATTCGATCAGCTGAAAGAGCTCGTTTTCAAACACCACCGCGCCTTCGGTGGTGGCCATGTTCTTGCCGACTTCGAAGCGGCTCTCGTCGGTCATCGACAGATGGCCTTGCTGCATGTCGTGCAACAGGTTGCTGATGCCTTTGGCCAGGCTTGCGCCCTGCGAGGCAATGAGCTTTTGCTGTGCCTCGGGGTTGAAGGCCAGGCAGTTGCTGGGCGACAGCGCCGCGGCCCATTGCTCTACCGCGAAACGGATGCGGCGCGTGGTCTTCTCGTCGGCCTTGACGGCGTCGGCCAGGCCCAGAAGGGTCTGGGAATTGAGCAGATAGACTTGCGCCATCATTGCCGCGCCGGGTTGCTTGCGCCAGCTTTCGGCGGCAAAGCGCTTGTCCTTGAGCGCGTCTGCCGGTGGCTGGCTGGCATGGCTGCAGATGCGCGTGAGTTCGCGCTGGTAGTGTTGCTGCAGTTGCTGGAGCTTTTGCGGGTCGAACTGCAGGGCCGGCGCTGCGGGCGCCGCTTCAGCCGCCGGGCTGGCTGCAGCGGCGGGCTGCAGCATTGCCAGTATCTGGCCCCATTGCTGACTGAAAATCTGCGGGATTTGCGGGGCGAAGCCACGGAGTGGGTCAGAATTCATGCTGCGTCCAAGAAAGGCGGGATAACAATGCGGCCGGATGCCCCCATTGTTGACCAGCATCCGCCCCCTGGCAATCCACTTCGGCCCTCTTTGCGAGCGCTTCCCACTTTTACGCACCGGGCCCCTTCGAGCCCATTGCAGTTGAATGGCCCTCCATGTACCTTGTCGTTATCGCCTGGCTCTATGTCACCTTGATGATGGCCGTGGCCGAAGCCACCAGCCCCGTGGGCAGCGTGCTCGGCGCCATCGTGACGTTCGTGCTCTACGGCCTGCTGCCGCTGAGCATCCTGGTCTATATCCTGGGAACGCCCGGGCGCAAGCGCAAGCTGCTGCAACGCGCCCAGGCCGAGCAGCAGGCCTGGGATGAAGCCCAGGCCGCCGGCAAGCGTTCAGACAGCGCCGTCGCGCCAGATGCAGGCGGCAAAGCGCCCGCTGCTGCCGAGCCTGGCGGCGTCGCGCCGGTGCGAGAAGAACGCTGAGGGGTTGGCCACGGTGCACCACGGCGGGCTGGCGTCGTTGCCGTAGACCGCGGTGATGCCCAGCGCTTCCAGGCGCTGGCGTGCCAGGCCCGCGAGATCGGCCAGCCACTTGCCTGGCGCCTGGCCGGGGCGAAAATGCGCTGCGGCCTCGGGCCGGCCCTGGCACAGCGCGGTGCGTACTTCCGCGCCGACTTCAAAGGCCTCAGGGCCTATGCACGGCCCCAGCCAGGCCAGGGTCTGGCCCGCGACCTGGTCGGCATCGACATCGCCGTGCGCAGCCGCCTGCTGGGCAAATTTCGCAAATACGTTTTCCAGCACGCCTTGCGCGCGCCCACCGGCACGCGCACTGCCTGCAAGGCTGCGCCAGCCCGCATGGGCCGCGGCCACCACGCTGCCACTGCGCTGCGTGAACAGCACCGGCAGACAATCGGCCACCATGATGGTGCACGCCACGCCCGGCGTCGCCGTGAGACTGGCATCGGCGGCCAGGCCCTGGCCCGTGGCGGCGTCCAGCGCCAGCACGTCACTGCCATGCACCTGGCGCAGAAACACCGCATGCGCACCGGGCGTGCGCGCGCGCAGCGCGCGCTGCAGCCGGGTGCGGTTCTCGTAGACCGCATGTGCGGCGTCGCCCACATGATCGCCCAGGTTCAGTGAATCCCAGGGCGCCACACTGACGCCGCCGCTGCGCGTGGTGCACAGCGCATGCACGCCCGGCGGCGCAGGCCAGTCGGGCTGCAGCCAGTCGGCAAAGTCGTGGCTCGTGGTCATTGGTGGTCCGGACAGGCGTCGGGGTGGGACAGCTGGAAAGCCGGCAAGGCCAGGCAACGCCCGGCAATGGCCGCGATGCGCGGCAGTTCGTCCAGCGTCAGGCCGAAACGCTGGGCGTTGAAGACCTGGGGAATCAGGCAGCAATCGGCCAGGCCCGGCATGTCGCCCCAGCAAAAACGGGAATCGGCCAGGCCCGCGGCACGCCGCTCCTGGGCCAGCAAGCCCAGCTGGCGCTCGACGGCGGCCAGCCCGGAGCCCGCCCAGTGGCGGTACCACGCGGTCTTTTCCTCTTCGGAGACTTCCAGCGTGCGCACCAGGTACTTGAGCACGCGCAGGTTGTTGAGCGGGTGGATCTCGCAGGCCACCATCTGCGCCAGCGCACGCACATGGGCGCGGCCCAGCGGGTCGGCGGGCAGCAAGGCCACCGCGGGCTGGGTTTCATCAAGGTATTCGATGATGGCCATCGATTGGGTCAGCAACTGGCCTTCGTCGAGTTCCAGCGCCGGCACCAGCGCATCGCCCACGCGGTCGGCGTACTCGGCGGCGCGGTGGTCGCCGCGCAGCAGATGCACGGGCAGGTAATCAAACGACAAACCCTTGAGGTGCAGCGCGATGCGCACGCGGTAGGCGGCAGAGGAGCGGAAATAGGAATGCAGCTTCATGCCGCCAGCATACCGCCAGCGGCAGCGCTTGCCCATGGCCCAAGCGCTGAGTCCAGGGCGGAAAAATCCAGTCTTATATAAGAATCCGGGCCGTGCGCATGGCACACTGCTGCGCTCAGGCCCGCGCTGAACGCGGCTTGGCATTTACCTTCTTTCGTGAAAGACTCCCATGCGCTATGTATTCACACCCGCAGACGTTCCCAGCCTGCCCGTGGTGGGCCGCACCGAACGTTTCCCTGTGCACCGCATCTATTGCGTAGGCCGCAACTACGAAGAGCACGCCAAGGAAATGGGCTTTACCGGCCGCGAGCCGCCGTTTTTCTTCCTCAAGCCCGCCGATGCGCTGCTGGCCGTCGAGGCCGGGACCACGGCTGAGATGCCCTACCCCACGCTCACCGGCAATCTGCACCACGAGATCGAGCTGGTCGTGGCCATAGGCAAGGCCGGCAAGAACATCCGCGCCGCCGACGCCGCCGAGTACATCTACGGTTACGCCCTGGGTCTGGACATGACGCGCCGCGACCTGCAAAACGAGATGAAGAAGCAGGGCCGCCCCTGGTGCATTGGCAAGGGCTTCGAGCACTCGGCGCCCGTGGGCCCTGTCACCCCCGCGGCCCAGGCGGGCGAGGTGGAAAAAGCAGCCATTGCGCTGCAGGTCAACGGCACCGATCGCCAGCGCAGCACGGTCGCGCAGCTGATCTGGAACATTGCCGAAACCATAGAGCATCTGTCGGCTGCCTGGGAGCTGCAACCCGGCGACCTGATCATGACCGGCACCCCAGAAGGCGTGGGCGCCGTGGTGCGTGGCGACCTGCTGGAAGGCACGCTGGATGGTCTGACCCCGCTGTCGGTGCGCATCGTCTGATGTCCCCAGGCCCCGCGCCGCGCCGCGTGGGGCCTGCCCAGGCACGGTTTCATTGGCCTTCCCCGCGCCCGGGGCCAACGTGCGGCTGATTTATTGCTTATATTCAGGCAATGATTTTTCGCAGCCCCATCCAGTTCTGCCGCAACTGCGGCGCCGCCGTGGCCTACCGCATTCCCGACGACGGCGACACCCGGGAGCGAGCCGTCTGCCCCCAGTGCCACACCATCCATTACGAGAACCCGCTGAACGTCGTGGGCACCATTCCGGTGATGGACGACGGCCGCGTGCTGCTGTGCAAGCGCAACATCGAGCCGCGCCGCGGCCTGTGGACCCTGCCTGCGGGTTTCATGGAACTGGGCGAGACCACGGCCCAGGGCGCCGAGCGCGAGACCGACGAGGAAGCCGGTGCCGACATTGAAATGGGGCCGCTCTACAGCCTGATCAGCGTGCCGCGCGTCGGCCAGGTGCACCTGTTCTACCGCGCGCGGCTGCGCGCCGAGAAGTGCTACCCCGGTCCCGAGACGATGGAAGTGCAGCTGTTTGCCGAGCAGGACATTCCCTGGGAAGAGCTGGCGTTTCGCACCGTCAAGGAAACGCTGCAGCACTATTACGCCGACCGCGCCCGCGGCAGTTTCGGCATGCATTGCATCGACTTGAATTAGCGGCGCGGGAAGCGGCAAACGTCCTGCGCCTGGCCCGTCTCTTGCTTGCATCTTGTCACAAATTCCCCATGCAACGGCGCATGCGGATACAGGCACGACAACCGAGCAGAGGAGCGCCATGGCAAGCACAGACGAAATGGGTCACGCAGTCGATACGGACAGTTTCATTCCCTTCATGCGCAAGGTGTCGCGCTGCGAGGACTCGCTGCGCGAGCTGCGGCTGATGTGGCGGCTGATCGAATCATCGGCCAAGATGAACTGCCCCGAGGAGGCGCACAGCATCCTGCCGATGATGGCTGCCACGCGCGAAGGCTTCCAGCGGCTCGAAGCCGATCTGGTGCAGTCGCTGGTGGCCGAATCCCTGGCAGAAGTCATGCGCGAGATCGGCACCCAGGCGCGGCATGTGATCGACATCCTGGTGCGCAACCTGTACGAGCGCACCGCCGACGTCGGTTTTCTGGCCACCGACGCCGTGCTGTGCCGGCTGGCCGCGGGCCTGGACGACGACGCGCAAGCGGTGCGCGCACGGCTGCGCCAATACCGCAGCAAGTACACGGTCTATGACGACATCCTGGTGCTCGACACTCAGGGCCGGGTGCTGGCACGCATAGACGACGCCGTGCCGCTGGAGCAAAGCCAGGATGCGCTGATCGAGCAGACGCTGGGCAGCCCGCGCCATGTGGAAACCTTCCGCGCCAGCGACCTGCGCCCCGGCAAGCGCCATGCGCTGATCTATTCGCAGCGCCTGCAACACCCGGTGACGGGCGAGGTCGTGGGCGTGCTGTGCCTGAGCTTTGCGTTCGATGACGAAATGCAGGGCATCTTTCACGCCCGCGGCGCGCAGCAAGGCCGCAGCCTCGCGCTGCTGGTGGACGCCAGCCAGCAGGTGCTTGCCAGCAGCGATCCGCGGTGGCTGCAGGTGGGCGTCAAGGTACCCGCGAACCTTTGTGGTGCTCCTTGCCTGTGGACCCATTGCGGCCGCACCTATCTGGTGCAGACCAGCGCAGCCGCGGGCTACCAGGGCTACCCCGGCCCGCCGGGCTGGAAAGGCCAGGTGATGGTGCCGGTCGAGCTGGCATTCCAGTCGCGCGCGCGCAGCAGCGTCGACAGCCTGCCACCGGCCATCATCCAGGGCCTGCTGGGCCATGCGCGCGAGTTCTGCCCGCCGCTGCACGACATCGTGACCGCGGCCGACACCATACGCCGCGTGGTCTGGAACGGCCAGGTGATGACGGGCGGGCAGCGTGAAGGCGCGCAGCGCCTGGCCGCGGTGCTCGAGCAGATCGGCGAGACCGGAGCGCGCACCAACGAAGTGTTCAGCCACTCGATACGCGACCTCTACAACACGGTGCTGAGCGCGGCGCTGCGCGACAGCGAGTTTGTCAGCGAACTGCTGGTCGACCTGCTGGACCGCAACCTCTACGAGCGCGCCAATGACTGCCGCTGGTGGGCGCTGACGCCCGAGCTGCGCACTTTGCTGGCCGATGTGAAACTGGGTATTGCGGGCCAGGCCGATGTGCTGCGCGCCAATGCCATTCTTGGCCAGATCAACGGCCTGTACACCGTCTATTCACGCCTGGTGGTGTATGACACCAGCGGACGCATCGTTGCCGCCAGCCATGAGCGCCTGGCCGATGGCTCCAGCGTCATAGGCCAGCGCATTGACGCCCAGGCGCTGGCTGCGGTGCTGGCGCTGCGCGACGCCCAGGCCTACCACGTCAGTGCCTGGCAGGCCAGCGCCCTCAGCGACGCTGCCCCGACCTATGTGTTCCATGCGGCGATTCGCGCGCCCGACGGCGCGCACACCGCAAGCGCGGCGCCCGTGGGCGGCATAGGCATTGTCTTCAACTCGGCCGAGGAGCTCAGAGCCATGCTGACCGGCGCGCAGCAGGCGGGCCAGCGCAACTGCACGCTGTTTGTCGATCGCACGGGTCTGGTGCTGGCCAGCAGCAGCGTCCAGGCCGAGAGCGGCAGCCTGCACATTGCCGTCGGCAGCCGCCTGGCGCTGCCGGCGCGCATGCTGCAGCTCGCCCCGGGGCAAAGCGAATCGCGCGCCATGGTGCATGCGGGCCACTACTGCATTGTCGGCTGCTCGGTGACCCACGGCTACCGCGAGTTCCGCGCCAACAGCGATGCACCGCATGCCGTGCTGGCGCTTTCGTTCACCTCGTTTGGCGCGGTGCTGGCCGATGCCGAAGCCGCGGTGCAGCGGCGCACCACGCACGTGATGGGCGACAGCGCCGGCAGCCTCAACGACCAGACCCGGGAACGGGTCACTGGCGCGGGCCGTGAAATGGCGACGTTCTTCATCGATGCCCGGCCGTTTGCCGTGCATGCTGCCTGCGTGCTCGAGGCGCTGCCGGCCAGCGCGATCACCGCGGTTTCCGCCGGCCGCCTGCCCTATTGCCTGGGCACGCTGGCGCGGCGCGCCCAAGGCCAGGTCACGGGCTACGCCTGGGTCTTCGATCTGGGCCATGTGCTGCGCGGCACGCCCTCGGCCATCACCGCGCAAAGCCAGGTGATCGTCATCGAGCAAGACGGGCGGCGCATAGGCCTGCTGGTCAGCGACCTGCTGGGAGTGCAGCATTTCGCGGCGCGGCGCTTTGCGGCCGCGCCGCGCATGCACGGCGGCGCTGCGGCCATCGTGGGCGAAATCATCCAGGCGCAGCAGGCCGACGGCACGGGACTGCTGGTGCAATGCCTGGACATCGCGGCGCTGATGCAGCTGCTGCAGGCCTGCGCCGCCAACCAGCGCCAGGCGGCGCCAGCGCTGCTGGCGCAGTACGGCGCGCCCGAAAGCGAGGCGACGTTTGCCTGAGCGCGCGGCGCCTGGCAATTACTGCGCGACGCGCCAGTCCTTGGGAATCTTGTCCTTCTTGTTTTCCACGGGATTGGCGGTAAGCCAATTGGCCGCGTACTGGCGCATGAACTCGCGCGCCTTGTCCTGGCGCACGCTGAGCCAGGCGTCGTAGGCGCCTTCGCTCAGGATGGCCGGCATGCGTCGCTCGTTGCCCGGAGGCTGGTAGCGGTGCAGCAGACCATGGGTGTTGGCGTTGATGTTGAGCGCCGCAAAGCTCAGGATCTCCTCGCCTTCGGGCCCCTTCCAGTGCGCCCACAGGCCCGCCAGCCCCATGGGCTGGCCGTCGATGCGCGAGATGCGCGTGGACACCGGCTTGCCGCTGCGGTGGTCGTCCTCGAAGAACGCCATGATGGGAATGATGCAGCGCTGGTTGTTGAGCCAGGCATCGCGAAAGGCCTGGGCCGTGGACGCGGTTTCATTGCGCGCGTGCAGCAGCTTGATGGCGCGCAGGCGCGCGTCCGATGCGGTCTTGACCCAGTGCGGCACCAGGCCCCACTGGGCCGCGACCAGCTCGCGCACCACGGGCGGGGCCGGCTTGCGCAGCTTGGGCGCGGCGTCCGCAGCCTGCGCTTGAGGCGCTGGCACGGTATCAGGCGCTGGCGCGGTCTCAGGCGCCGGTGCGCCGGCCGGCGGCGCTTCGCTGGCGGCTTCTGGCTGGGGCACCGCACGGATCATGAAGCCCGGACGGCGGGCGCGCAACATGCGCTCTCCCAGGTCCTCGGGAGGGGCTACTTTGAAAAATTCGCGGTAGGCGTCTGCCTTTTGCAGCGTTTCGTAATGGGAACTCATGCGCGGATGGTAAAGCAGCGCGGCCACCCGCGCGGCAAAAGGGGCGCAGTTTACGCGCCTGTGCCCGCGAGCAGCGCCAGCAGCCCGGCTTCGTCCAGCACCGTCACGCCCAGCTCCTCGGCCTTGGCCAGCTTGCTGCCGGCATCGGCGCCGGCCACGACATAGCTGGTTTTCTTGCTGACCGAACCCGCGACCTTGGCGCCCGCGGCTTCGAGCAGGTCCTTGGCCTCGTCGCGCCCCATGTTCGGCAGCGTTCCGGTCAGCACCACGGTCTTGCCGGCCAGCCGCTGCGGCGGCTTTTCGGCCGGCAGGCCTTCGCTCCAGTGAATGCCGCATTCGCCGCGCAGCTGCTCGAGCACTTCAAGATTGTGCGGCTGGTCCAGGAAGGTGCGAATGCTGTGCGCGACGATGGGGCCCACGTCGTTGACTTCAAGCAACTGCTCTTCGCTTGCGGCAATGATGGCGTCCAGCGTGCCGAAATGCTTGGCCAGGTCCTTGGCCGTGGCTTCGCCGATCTGGCGTATGCCCAGGCCGAACAGGAAACGCGCCAATGTCGTGCTCTTGGATTTCTCCAGCGCCGCCAGCAGGTTGAGCGCCGATTTTTCGGCCATGCGTTCCAGCCCGGCCAGCTGCTCGAGCGTCAGCCGGTACAGGTCGGGAAGGGTGCGCACCAGCTGTGCTTCGACCAGCTGGTCAACCAGCTTGTCGCCCAGGCCTTCGATGTCCATGGCGCGGCGGTGGGCGAAATGCAGCAGTGCCTCCTTGCGCTGGGCCGCGCAGAACAGGCCGCCCGTGCAGCGGTGGTTGACCTGGCCTTTTTCCCGCACCACATCGCTGGCGCACACCGGGCACTGGCGCGGCATCTGGAAGTTGGCGACATAGGGCGAGCGCGGCTGTACCGCGGCCGTCTGCGCCGCGGCATCGATCAGCGCATCGCTGGCTTCGGCGCCGACCGCGGCGCCGGCCGCCTGCACCACCCGCGGCGGCACCACGCCTACCACTTCGGGAATGACGTCGCCGGCGCGCCGCACGATGACCTCGTCGCCCACGCGCACGCGCTTGCGGCGCAGCTCGAACAGGTTGTGCAGCGTGGCATTGGTCACGGTGACGCCGCCGACAAACACGGGTGCCAGCCGCGCCACGGGCGTGATCTTGCCGGTGCGCCCGACCTGGACGTCAATCGCCTCGACGCGCGTGACCATCTCCTGCGCCGGGTACTTGTGCGCCACGGCCCAGCGCGGTTCGCGCGTGACAAAACCGAGCGCACGCTGCAGCGCCAGCGAGTTGACCTTGTAGACCACGCCGTCGATGTCATATGGCAGGCTGTCGCGCGCCGCGCCTATGCGCGCGTGAAACGCCACCAGGTCCTTGGCGCCCTGCGCCAGGCTCACCTGCTCGGCCACCGGAAAACCCCAGGCCTTGAGCTGCTGGAGCATGGCGTAATGCGTGCCGAACGCCGGCCCGCCCTGCTCCAGCGGCGTGATGTCGCCCAGGCCATAGGCAAAGAAAGACAGCGGGCGTTGGGCCGTGATCGACGAGTCGAGCTGGCGCACCGCGCCCGCGGCGGCATTGCGCGGATTGACAAAGGTCTTGCCGCCCTCGGCCCGCTGGCGCTCGTTGAGCGCCTCGAAATCGGCACGGCCCATATAGACCTCGCCGCGCACCTCCAGCACCGGCGGCACGCCCGGGGGCAGCACCTGCGGAATCCGGCGTATGGTGCGGATGTTGTGCGTCACGTCCTCGCCCACGCTGCCGTCGCCGCGCGTCGCGGCCTGGACCAGCTTGCCGGCCTCGTAGCGCAGGCTCATGGCCAGGCCGTCGAACTTGGGCTCGACCACATACTCGACCGGGGCATCGCCGGCGTCCAGCCCCAGTTCTCGGCGAATGCGCGCGTCAAACGCCTGGGCGCCCGTGGCTTCGGTATCGGTTTCGGTGCGTATGCTGAGCATGGGCACGACATGCTGCACGGGCGACAGCCCGGCCATGACGGCCCCAATCACGCGCTGCGTGGGGGAGTCGGGCGTGACCAGCCCGGGGTGTTCGGCCTCAAGCGCCTGCAGGCGCTGGTAGACCCTGTCGTACTCGGCATCGGGCACGCTGGGCGCATCCAGCACATAGTACTGGTGGGCCCAGACGCGCAGCTGCGCGCGCAGCGCGTCGATCTCGGCTGCGGGGTTGGCGGCCGGCTCTTGCGGCTGGCCAAATAAATCCAGATGGTCTTGCATGCACTCTTGAGCTGGCGCGCGTTCGCGCCCAGCAGTTTGATGTAAAAGCCCTTTGATTCTTCGACAGGCTCAGAACCCAGGGCAAACGGTGCCGGCAGCCGGCGCACCGCTTCGCGTGAAACCGGCGCTAGCTAAACAGGCGCCGCGCGAGCATGGAGCCGGCCGACAGCTCACGGCTGTCGAGCTGGTCATAGAGGTGCTCGAGGTCGGCGGCAATCGGCTCGACGACGGACACCGGCAGCGGATGGCCGTTCTGGTCGCACAGCACGCCTTCCATGGCCTGGCACAGGCCGTCGGCGACTTCGCGCAGGCGCGCAAACGGCTGCTCGCTGCGGTGCACCTGGGGCACATCAAGGCTCAGCAGCAGTTCATGGATGGCCGACTGGTCCAGGTCCTCGGCCATCGCGGCCTGGGCGTCATAGGTCAGCACCAGCAGGGGCTGGCCGCCCGCGGCCGAGGGCAAGGCCATGCGGCCCGGCATGGACAGCGGCACAAAGCCCAGGCGCGCGGCATTCTGCATCACGTAGCCGGAGCTCCAGGCGGCCTGGCGCGCGCGCAGCATGAAGGTCAGCTGGGCATCGTGCTCGCTGGCAAATTGATCGAGTTCGCGCGCCCGGGCCACTTCCTGCAGCATGTCGGGCAGGTCGACCGACGCGCTCACGGCATCGGCAAACGACTGCACCTTGGAGACGAATTCAGAAAACTCAATTTCATTGAGCGCTCCCATGCGGTTGGCCAGCTGCACGCCGGCCTGGAAGGCGGTGTAGCGCGAGCCGGCCTGCAGCGGCTCCCACTGGCGCGTCTTCTGGTTCAGGCCTTCGATGCGAAACGGCTTGCTGCCCGCGCGCCGCGTCGTCGGCTGCACCTGCAGCGCGCCCTCGCCGGGAATCACATGCTCGGGCTGGATGGGCGCTATGGCGTCGATCAGCGAGTCGAGGTTGGGACGGCGCTCGGCGGGAATCGCCTGGGCCTCGGGTGCGGCAAACGCCGGCTCGGTCATTTCCGCCGGCGCGTCCTGGGCCGCGGCCTCGCCCAGCGCGGGGTCGCGCCGCTGTGCCTCCTGCACGTCATGCGCATGCACGTGGTCCTGGGCCTGGGCCATGGGCATGGTCTGCGGCTCAATGCGTTCGGGCTGGTGGCCGCCATGCGACAGATCGAGCGCGGGCTCGTGGCGCTCGGTCAGGTTATAGGGCTGGTGGTGGCCCGGCAGGCCGGTCTCGTCTTCCTCGGGCTGGGCGCGCTTGGGCGCATTGCGCCGCGCGGCCCAGGTGTTGTACGCGACGATCAGTGCCAACACCACGACACCCAGAATGGCCAAACTGATTTGCAAGGTACTCATGTGAATCCGTCAAGGAAAAATCTAAACTGCCTCGGCCATGTGCAAGGCAGACTGCATGTCAACCGCCACGATGCGCGAAACGCCCTGCTCCTGCATTGTCACGCCAATCAGTTGCTGGGCCATCTCCATGGCAATCTTGTTGTGACTGATGAACAGGAACTGGGTTCCGCGGCTCATGCTCGACACCAGCTTGGCATAGCGCTCGGTGTTGGCGTCGTCCAGCGGCGCGTCGACTTCGTCAAGCAGACAGAAGGGCGCGGGATTGAGCTGGAAAATCGCAAACACCAGCGCAATGGCCGTCAGCGCCTTCTCCCCGCCCGACAGCAGGTGAATTGTCTGGTTCTTCTTGCCCGGCGGCTGGGCAATCACCTGCACGCCGGAATCGAGAATTTCATCGCCGGTGATCACCAGCTTGGCCTGGCCGCCGCCAAACAGCTCGGGAAACATGGTACCGAAGTGCCGGTTGACGGTGTCGAAGGTGCCCGACAGCAGGTCGCGCGTCTCGGCGTCAATCTTGCGGATCGCGTCTTCAAGGGTGTTCATGGCCGACGTCAGATCTTCCATCTGCGCATCGAGGAACAGCTTGCGCTCGCTGGCGGCGTTCAGCTCGTCAAGCGCCGCCAGGTTGACCGCCCCCAGGGCCGCGATGTCACGGTGCAGCCGGTCGATCTCGCCTTGCATGCCATGGATGCGCACATTGCCTTCGGCAATCGACTGTGCGATCGCGGCCAGGTCGGCCTGGGCATCGGTCAGCAGGCTGTTGTATTGCTCCAGGCCCAGGCGCGCGGCCTGTTCCTTGAGCTGGAATTCGGTGATGCGCTGGCGCAGCGGCTCCATGGCCTTTTCCAGCTGCTGGCGGCGTTCGTCGCTGCCGCGCAGGCGGTTGGTGAGATCGTCGTACTCGCTGCGGCGCTCGCCCACGGCTTTCTCGCGCTCCATCTTGAGCGCCAGCGCGTCCTGCAGCCCGCCCTGGGCAGCGGCGTCGTTCAGCCGCGTCTGCTCTTCCTGCGCGCGCTGCTGTTCGTCGCCCAGCGAGCGCACCTGCTGCGCCGCCGTGTCTATGCTGCGGCTGAGTTCCGCGCGTCGCGCCTGCAAGCTGCGCTGGGAAAACGTGGCTTCCTGCGCCTGGCGTTCCAGCGTGCGCAACTGCTCGCGTGATTCGTTGAGGCGCCGTTCGGCCTCGAGCACGCGGTCGCCCAGCTGTGCGTGGCGCTCCTGGCTGTCGGCGAGCTGCATGTCGAGCTCCTCGAAGCGGGCTTCGGCCGACATGCGGCGCTCCTCGATGTCGCCCAGCTGGGCCTGGACTTCGTCCAGATCGGCGGTAATCTGCGCATTGCGCGCGCGCGCCTGCTCGGCAAGCTGGCCCAGGCGCAGCACTTCGACCTGCAGGCCATGGGCGGCGTTCTTGGCTTCGCCCGCGTCGCGGCGCGCGGCAATCAGGCGCTGGGAGGCATCGGCATAGGCGGTCTCGGCGCGCACCAGCGCCGTGCGCGACTCGTCGCTGATCAGCGCCTGGGCACGGGTTTCCTTTTCCAGGTGCTCGATTTCCTGGGCGCGCGCCAGCAGGCCCGATTGCTCTGAGTCCTGGGCATAGAAGCCCACGCTGTGCGCCGTGACCGCATGGCCGCTGGGCGCATAGACCACGTCGCCGGACTGCAGGGCCGCGCGCCGATCCAGCGCGGCGTCCAGCGTGGGCGCGGTATAGCAGCCCTGCAGCCAGTCGGCAAGTACCGCCTGCAAGCCGGTGTCGCTCACGCGCAGCAGCGAGGCCAGCGGCGCCAGGCCCGCGCTGCCTGGCTGCGCGGCCACGGGCTTGGCATCGGCCGTGCTGTAGAACGCCAGGCGTGCGGGCGGAGCATCCTGCGCGCCCGCGCCCAGAAAGCCGCGCACCATGTCGAGCCGGCCCACGGACAGCGCCCCCATGCGCTCGCGCAGCGCGGCCTCAAGCGCGTTTTCCCAGCCCGGCTCTATGGCCAGGCGGGTCCACAGGCCCTGCATGCCGTCCAGGCCATGCTTGGCCAGCCAGGGCTGGAGCTTGCCGTCGGTCTTGACCTTTTCCTGCAAGGCCTTGAGCGCCTCCATGCGCGCCGCCAGTTCGGCCTGGCGCGCACCTTCGGTGTTCACCGCCTGCTGGCGCGCGCGCCGCTCTTCGTCGAGCTGGGGCACGCTGTCCTGCAGTTCCTGCAGCTGGGCTTCGGCGATCTCGGCGGTTTCCTGCGCGAGCTCGAGCTGGCCGCGCAGATCGGCCAGCCGCGCCTCGTCGGGCAGCGTGAGCGCGTTGCGGTCGGCGCGCAGGCGTTCGTCGCGCGCCTGGAACTGGCGCTCCTGCTCGCTCAAGCTGCGCTGCTCGGCAGCCAGCACCTGGATCTGCTGCTGCACCTGCACCACCTGGGCGCGCTGCTCACTGTCGTTCTTTTGCGCCTGGCGCAAGGCATCCTCGAGATCGGGCAGGCGCTGCGACTGCTCTTCGAGCTGGGCGGCCAGCATTTCAGCCTGCTCTTCGGCATTCATGCCCGCGCCTTCGAGGTTCTCGATCTCGATTTCGGCGTCCTCGCGCCGACGCGCCCAGTCGGCGATCTGCTCGGCCAGCTGCGCCAGGCGCTGCTGCACGCGCTGGCGGCCCTCGACCACATAGCGGATTTCGGCTTCGAGCTTGCCGACTTCGGCCGTGGCCTCATACAGCTGGCCCTGGGCCTGGTTGACGGCGTCGCCCGCGGTGTAATGCGCCTGGCGTATGGTTTCAAGTTCGGCCTCGATATGGCGCAGCTCGGCCATGCGCGCTTCAAGCTCGTTGACGGCCTGCAGACCTTCGACGCGTACCTTGTCCTGCTCGGCCTCGGACTCGGCGCGCTTCAAGAACCACATCTGCTGCTGCTTGAGCGTGACGCTGGCCTGCAGCTGGTTGTACTTGGCCGCGACTTCGGCTTGCTTTTCAAGCTTCTCGAGGTTGGCGTTGAGCTCGCGCAGGATGTCCTCGACGCGCGTGAGGTTCTCGCGCGTGTCCGACAGCCGGTTTTCGGTCTCGCGCCGGCGTTCCTTGTACTTGGACACGCCCGCGGCTTCCTCGAGAAACAGCCGCAGTTCTTCGGGGCGCGACTCGATGATGCGGCTGATCGTGCCCTGGCCAATGATGGCGTAGGCGCGTGGCCCCAGGCCCGTGCCGAGAAACACGTCCTGCACGTCGCGCCGGCGCACCGGCTGGTTGTTGATGAAATAGCTGCTGGTGCCGTCGCGCGTGAGCACGCGCTTGACGGCAATCTCGCCGTACTGGCCCCACTGGCCGCCGGCGCGGTGGTCGCTGTTGTCGAACACCAGCTCGACGCTGGCGCGGCTTGCGGGCTTGCGGTGCGTGGTGCCGTTGAAGATCACGTCCTGCATGGACTCGCCGCGCAATTCGCTGGCCTTGCTTTCGCCCAGCACCCAGCGCACCGCGTCCATGATGTTCGATTTGCCGCAGCCGTTCGGGCCGACCACACCGACCAGCTGCCCGGGCAGCAGGAAATTGGTGGGCTCGGCAAATGACTTGAAGCCGGAAAGCTTGATCGAATTAAGGCGCACGGGCGTGTAGCAACATCTTCGTGGAACAGGCCCGCATGATACCGCGCGCGCCCGGGCGTTCAGCCCGCGCGCGGCGCGAAGGCAATGATGGCCATGCCGGCCAGCGCCACGGCCGCGCCCACCAGGTCCCAGCGCGTGGGAGCGATGCCGTCCACCAGCCACAGCCACGCCAGCGCCATCGCCACATACACGCCGCCGTAGGCCGCGTAGACGCGGCCCGAGGCATCGGGGTGCAGGCTCAGCAACCAGACAAAGGCCGCAAGGCTTGCGGCCGCGGGCAGCAGCAGCCAGGCGCTGTGGCCCTGGCGCAGCCACAGCCACGGCAGATAGCAGCCGACGATCTCGGCCACGGCCGTGAGCGCAAAGAGAAAAAAGGTCTTGATTTCAGGCACGCCGCAGTATGCCAGCGATGCGCACTGCGCCGCGGCTTGCCGCCTCAGTTGGCGGCAAGCTGCCGCTCGGGCCAGGTGCGCACCAGCGCCTCGAACTTGGCCATAGGCACCGGCGGGCTCAGCAGATAGCCCTGCCAGGCATGGCAGCCGTGGTCATGCAGGAACATGCGCTGGGCTTCGGTCTCCACGCCTTCGGCAATGACGCGCAGGCCCAGGCTGGTGCCCAGCGCGACAATCGTCTTGGCAATGGCCGCGTCGTTGGGGTCGGTAAGCACGTCGCGCACAAAGCTCTGGTCGATCTTGAGCTGGTCCAGCGGCAGGCGCTTGAGATAGGCCAGCGAGGAATAGCCGGTGCCGAAGTCATCGAGCGAGAAACCCACGCCATGCTGCTTGAGCTGCACCATCTTGTCGATGGTGTCATCGATATCGGTCAGCAGCAGCCCTTCGGTGAGTTCAAGCTTCAGGCGCGAGGGCGGCGCGCCGTTGATGGCCAGCGCCGCCAGCACCTGGTCGACAAACTGCGCCTGGTAGAACTGGCGCGGACTCACATTGACCGCCACCACCAGGCAAGCCATCACCGGATCGAGCGCCCAGCGCGCCAGCTGCTCGCAGGCGGTATTGAGCACCCATTCGCCCAGCGGCACGATCAAGCCGCTTTCTTCCGCCAGCGGAATGAAGTTTGCCGGCGAGATGAAGCCCTGGCCTGGATGGCGCCAGCGCAGCAGCCCTTCGGCGCCGATGATGCGCCCGTCTTCGACCTGGGGCTGATAGAACAGCTCGAACTGCTGCAGGGCCAGCCCCGCGCGCAGGTCCTGCTCCAGCGTCGCGCGCTCGCGCACCGCCTGCTGCATGCGCGGATCGAAGAACTGCAAGGTGTCGCGACCGGCCTTCTTGGCCTGGTACATGGCCAGGTCGGCGCGGCGCAGCAGCTCGTCCACGGTGTCGTTCAAGCCCTGGAAAATCGTCGCGCCCATGCTCACGGTCGCATGGCATTCCTCGCCGTCGTCCAGCAAATAGGGCTGGCGCAAGGCCTGCAAGATCGCCTGGCCGACTTCCTGGGCCGCGGCCGCGGCCTGCACCGGGTCCTCGCCCAGGTCTTCAAGCACCACGACGAATTCATCGCCGCCCTGGCGCCCTACCGTGTGCGTGACGTCGACGGTATCGCGCAGCCGTGTGGCGACCTGGCGCAGCAGCGCATCGCCCTGGTCGTGGCCGCGGGTTTCGTTCAAGGTCTTGAAGTTGTCGACGTCCAGCATCAGCAACGCGCCCGAGCGCTGGCGGCGCGCGCCGGCGCCCAGCGCCTGCTGCAGGCGGTCAAGCAACAGCCGGCGATTGGGCAGCTGGGTCAGCAGGTCGTAGAACGCGAGATAGCGGATTTCCTCCTCGGCGGCCTTGCGCTGGCTCAGGTCTTCCAGCGTGATCAGGTACTGCCCATCCATGGCGACGCCGCCGATTTCCACCGTGCGCCTGGTGCCGTCACGGCAGACGATGTGGTACTCGGAATGGACAATGTTGCCGTCCAGCGCCCGGGCACGCATCTTGGCCTGGCGCAGTTGCTCGCAGGCATTGGCGCGCAGGCTAGGATCGGGATAGGCCAGGGCCCACCAGTCGTCCACGGTCACCGCATCCTGCTCGGTGTAGCCGCAGGTGAAGACAAAGCGCTCGTTGCGGTAGATGATTTCATCGGCATCGTTGACGATGGCCAGGCCCACGGGCAGGCGCTGCAGCACCGCGCGCAGACGCTCCTCGTTTTCGCGGTGGTGCTGTTCAAGGCGGCGGCGCTCGGTCACGTCCTGCACCACGCCGAGGTTGAGCAACTGACCGCGCGCGCCCCGGCCTATCGAGGACGCGGTTTCCTCGACCCAGATGATGGAGGCGTTGCTGCGTATCAGGCGCAACTCCACCTGATACTCCTGAATCTCTCCGCGTCCCAGGCGCTGCATCAGTGAAAAATGCTGGGCGCGGTCGCCGGGATGGATGAATTCGCTGAACTTGCGGTCCTGCAAGGCATCCATGGGCAGGCCCAGAATGCTGGCGTAGCGCTCGTTGACCTGCTCGAACGCGCCGTTCTCGGCATCGATCTGGACCACGCCTACCGCCGCCTGATTGAACAATGCCTGTATGCGCTGGTCGCTGTGGATGGCGGTGGCCAGCGCACGCTCCTGCGCCCAGGCATAGCGCCGACGGCGCATGGTCCATACGGTCGCAACCGCCAGCAGCAGCGACACCAGCCCGCCGCCCAGAATCACCAGCCAGGGCAGCATACTCCGCGTGGGCGTGGTTGCGGTCCGCTGCACCACGGGATTGCGCGCCGCACCGGAGGGCGTTGCGGGCGCGGCGCGCAGCGTTTCATTCCTGGGCGCGAGCCCCACCCCTTGCGTGATCGCGTTGACGGCATCGGCCGGCTGCGGCGCACGCATCAGCGCCACACCCAGCCAGGCGCTGAGCGAGGCTCCCACGACGAACACCGCCAAGCCCGGCACAATGATGCGGTGCTTTTTTGACTGGCCGGGAAGGTGAAGGGTCATGAGGACATAAGCGCGCCGTGGGAATCCCGAGGGCTCACAACGTCAAACGATTAAGGAAGCTATGAATCCTATAGCTTGTTGAGCATAGCTGTTTTTTCGCCTGCTTCAGATCAGACTCCGGGCATTCGCATGCAGTTGTTACATAGTTGCGCAATGGCGCCAAGCGGGGCATGCCGTCGGCTAGACCAGCAGGCGGCCAGCCTCGACGGTCAGGCAGCGGTCGCAGCGTGCCGCGATCGCGCGGTCATGCGTCACCAGCACCAGCGTGGTGCCGCGCTCGCGGTTCAGATCGAACATCAACTGCATGATGGTCTCGCCGGTCGCGAAGTCCAGGCTGCCCGTGGGCTCGTCGGCCAGCAGCACGGCAGGCTGCACGACAAAGGCGCGCGCCAGCGCCACGCGCTGCTGCTCGCCGCCCGACAGCAGCCGCGGGTAATGTCCCTGGCGCTGCCCCAGGCCCACGCGCTCGAGCATTTCCCGGGCAAGCTGGCGCGCGCTGGCATGGCCGGCGAGTTCAAGTGGCAGCATCACGTTTTCCAGCGCCGTCAGGTTGCCCAGCAGCTGAAAGCTCTGGAACACGAAACCGAGCTTTTGCGCGCGCAGTGCGGCCCTGTCGTCCTCGCTCAAGGCAAACAGGTCCTGCCCCTCGAGCCGGACCGTACCCGACGTCGGGGTATCGAGCCCTGCCAGAATGGACAGCAGCGTGCTTTTACCCGAACCCGACGCGCCCACGATGGCCACGCTTTCGGCACGCGCGAAGCTGGCATGAATATCCCGCAGAATGTCAAGCGAACCCGTGGAGTCCGTGACCGACTTGGAGAGATGTTCGATTTCAAGCAGTGGGGGTACAAGAGGTGCGGGCATATCAAACTGAAATGGATACCATGAAATTGAAACCATCCGAGCGCGCCGCGCGGCGCTGGCTGCTGACGGCACTGGCTGCCACGGTCGGCGGCTGGGCCGGCGCCGCCCCGGCGACTTCCGCCGCCTCCGCACCGGTGGTGCTCGTGGTCGGCGACTCGCTGAGCGCCGAATACGGCCTGGCCCGCGGCCAGGGCTGGGTGGCGCTGATGCAGCAAAGGCTAGCGAAAAGCATGCCGCAGGCGCGCGTGGTGAATGCCAGCGTCAGCGGCGATACCACGGCCGGCGGCCGTGCCCGGCTGGCCGGCCTGCTCAAGCAGCATGCCCCCACGGTGGTGGTGATCGAGCTGGGAGGCAACGACGCGCTGCGCGGACTGCCGCTGCAGGGCACGCGTGACAACCTGCAGGCCATGACGCGCGCCAGCCAGGCAGCCGGCGCCAAGGTGCTGCTGCTGGGCATGCAGGTGCCGCCCAACTATGGCAGCGCCTACGGACGCGATTTCGCCGCGGTCTTTCCCGAGGTTGCCAAGCAGAACAAGGCGGCCTGGCTGCCGTTCCTGCTTGCGGGCATTGCCGACGCACCCGATGCAAGCAACTGGTTCCAGGCCGATCGCATCCACCCCACAGCCAAGGCGCATCCGCGCATGCTGGAGAACGTCTGGCCGCTGTTGCAGCCCTTGCTGCGCTGAGCGCCGACGCGGGCTGCGCGAGTCAGTTGCCGGCGTCGGGCGCGGGTGCATCCGCCGCAGGCGCAGGATCATTGCCGGGAGCGACATAGGTCGCGCCCGAGTGCTCGGGCACATCGCTCTTGCGTTGTTCCTTGGAGCGCTCTTTTTCCTGCTTCTTTTGCTTTTTGGCGAGCTCGCGTTGCCGTTTTTCGTATCCGTAGTTGGGTGTTGCCAATGTTCTCTTTCGTTGATTTGAAGCTATGCCTACTGTACCAGCCATCGGGCTCCGGTTCAGGCTTGGGGTGGCGTTGACGGACCGGGCGCCACGGCGTGCCGATAGGCATGCCAGCTCGCGCAGCCCAGCAAAGGCCCTATCAGCATCAGGCCCGCTCCCCACGCCCACCAGAGGCTCAGGCCCACCAGCAACGTGATCAGCAGACCCCACAGCAGCAGCACGCCGGTATGGGCCGCGACCACGCGCACGCTGGTGATGCAGGCGGTCAGCGCATCGGTGTCGCGGTCGAGAATCATGGGCAAGGCGACGACCATGCCGGCAAAAGCAAGGGCGGCAAATGCCCCTCCCACCAGCAGGTACACGGCCAGGAATTCCCAGTTATCCAGGCTGAAGACAGCTTGCATCACCCCCGCGCTGGTGGGCATGCCGGTGTTGAAGAACACCGCGAACACCACCATGGAGGCACGACCCCACAGCAGCTCGAGCACCACCAGCACCAGCACCAGCATGGCCATGCTGGGAATGTGCGCATCCCAGGCGGTGATCGAGGACCCCAGTGCCGGCGGCTGCCCGGCCTCCAGGCGCCGGCTTGCGTCATACAGTCCCATGGCCAGAAACGGCCCGAGCAGCAGGCAGCCGCTGGCCAGCGACATCACATATTCGGGGCGGGCGCGAAACAGCCAGCCTATGAGCAGCGCCATGCCCCACATGCAGCTGCCGTAAAACAAGGCAATGCCGGGCGCGGCGCGCACGTCGCGCCAGCCCAGCGCCAGCCAGCAAAAGGGATGGCTCCAGCGCAAGCGGCAAAGCTGGACCTCCGAAGCCACTGCGGGAACCGGTACCGGCGAAATTTCCATGGCGCTGCATCCTCCAGCAGGCAGGCCCGGACCGGCGGACCGCGGCGCGTGCTGACCCCACCTTAGCGCGAGCGCGCGCACCTGCCATCCAGACAATCACCAAGATGGCAGGAACGCGTCAGCCAAATGCCTTGGCCAGCGCCTGCGCCAGATCGGCGCGCAGATCCTCGACGGCCTCGAGGCCGATGTTCAAGCGCACCACGGTGCCGGGCTGCAATTGCGCAGCCGACCGCGCGCGCATGGTCTCGATCTCGTAGGGCACAACCAGGCTGGTCGGACCGCCCCAGCTGTAGCCCAATTTGAACAGCTCGAGGCTGTCGCACAGCAGATCGACCTGGGCCTGGCTGTAGCGCGGGTCGATGACCACGCTGAACAGGCCCGCGGCCGCGCCCTGACCGCCGCCGGCCGCGCCACACAGCGCCTGCCAATGCGCATGGCCCGGCGAGTCAGCGAGCGCCGGGTGCAGTACCTGGACCACCGCGGGCTGGCGCTGCAGCCAGCGCGCGAGCTCGCGCGCGCTCTGGTCATGGGCGCGGTAGCGCAAAGCAATGCTGGGCAGCGAACGCAGCACGGTTTCGCTGTCGTTGCCGGAAACGCCCAGGCCCAGCCGCATATGCGTGAGCTTCAGGCGCATGTGCAAGGCCGGGTTGACGGTCATCACGCTGCCCATCAGCACGTCGCCGCCGCCGCTGGGGTATTTGGTCAGCGCATGCACGCTGACATCGACGCCCAGTCGATGGCTGCCGTCTGCGTCGATATCAAAGGGCTTGAAGGCCAGGCCTGCGCCCCAGGTGTTGTCAAGCGCCGAGATCACGCCGCGCTCTCGGCACAGCGCGACCATGGCGGCAAGATCGGGAAACTCCATGCTCACCGAGCCCGGCACCTCGAGCCACACCAGCCTTGTGCGCTCGGTGATGCGCGCCGCCAGATCCGCCGTATCCATGGGGTCGTAATACCGGTGCGTGATGCCCCACTGCACCAGTTCGGCCTCGGCCAGCGACTTGTTCGGGCCATACGCGTTGTCGGGAATCAGCACTTCATCGCCGGCCTTGAGCAGCGACAGCGACACGCAGGCAATGGCGGCCAATCCACTGGGCACCAGCAGGCACTGCTTGCCACCTTCAAGCGTGCACAGCCGCTCTTCAAGCTGGTAGGTCGTGGGCGTGCCATGCAGGCCATAGGTGTAGCTGCTCTTGTCCAGCCAGCGGCGCTCGCGCATTGCCGCCACATTGGGAAACACCACCGTGGATGCCTTGTGCACTGCCGGCAGCAAGGACACGAAGTCGGCCGGAGGCTGATAGGAATGGTGGACCAGTTCGGTCGTCAGATCGTATGCGGCTTGTTTCATGGGCCAATGGTAGCGCGCCGCGAACCGCTTTCAGACGCAAGAAAGCCACCGCTCAGCGGTGGCTCCCAAGCACAGGGTCGCGAAGTGCGAGCCCCGTGACACGGCCCGAGCGTGTCCGGTGCGCCAGAGTTACTTAGGCTGGACAGTCAACATGTTGTTGACGGCCACCACGCCCTTGACACCCTTGGCCAGGTCTTCGGCGCGGCTCTTGGCGCTGTCGCTGGGCGCCGTGCCGTTGAGTGTCACCGTGCCGCCCTTGGTGTCCACATTGATCTGCAGCGCGCTCAGTTCGCTGTCCTTGACCAGCGCAGCCTTGATTTCGGCCGTGGTCGCGGCATCGCCCACCGCATCCACGGCGTTGCTGGCGGCATTGCTCGTGGCGTCGCCCATCTTGGCGGCGCCTTCCTCGATGCGGGCACCCGCCGACTTGGTGGCCTCTTCGGCACGCCGCTGGGCGTCGCCGGCGGCTTGCTCGGTGCGAGAAACGGCGGAGTCAAGCTGCTGGCCGGCAGTCTTGTCTTGGTTCTTGCCGCAGGCGGCCAGACCCAGCGCCAGGGCACTGATGGCGAGAATCGAAAGAATGCGTTGACGTGGCTGGATCATGTTGATTTCCCCTTGTGGCAAGGCAAGCCCTGCGTGTTGTTCGTGAGGAAAATGTAACCGCCCGACGCCAGGCCGCGCCGTGGGAAGCAGCCGACGCCGGCGTAGGACGACCGCCCTACTCTGCACCAGCCATCGCGCTGCAGCACAATGCTGCCCATGCCTCAACTTGCCCGCTGGTTTCCTTTTCTTGCCTGGCCCCGCCCGACTTCCTCCTTGCTGCTGGGAGAATTCTGGGCCGGAATGACGGTTGGTCTGATGCTGCTGCCCCAGGGCGTGGCCTATGCTGCCCTTGCAGGCATGCCGCTGGTGACCGGAATCTATGCCTCGCTGATCCCGGCGCTGATCGCCGTGCTGTGGAGCGCATCGCCGCGGCTGGGCGTGGGCCCGACCGCGCTGACCAGTCTGCTCATTGGTGCCTCGCTGCTGGGAATGGCCGAGCCGGGCAGCGCCCACTGGGTCAATCTCGCAGTCTGGATCGCGCTGCTGTCGGGCCTGCTGCAATGCGCTCTGGGCGCGCTGCGCGCGGGCTGGCTGCTCAACTTGGTGACCTCGCCCGTGCTCAACGGCTTCACCCAGGCCGCGGGCATCCTGATCCTGGCCTCGCAACTGCCCGCGCTGCTGGGCTTGCGCACCACCTGGAATGCGTTTTTCTCGGCCCCGTCGCTGCACCATTTCGACCTGCGCGCCGCGGCCTTCGGCCTGGGCGGCGTGGCGCTGCTGCTGGTGCTCAAGCGCTGGCGCGCGGGATTTCCCGCAGCCATGGTGGTTGCCGGGCTGGCGGGCGTGCTGAGCTGGACCCTGGGCTTTGCCGACAGCGGCGGCGACGTGGTCGGCACCCTGCCTGCGGGACTGCCCACGCTGCACTGGCCGCAATGGCTGGACAGCGGCGAGTTTGCGGCCTTGATCATGCCGGTGCTGGTGATTTCGCTGGTCAGCTTTCTGGAAACCGCATCCAGCGCCCAGGCCGAACACCAGAACGCGGGCACGCGCTGGAACGAAAACCAGGACCTGCTGGCCCAGGGCATGGCCAAGATCAGCGCCGGGCTGTGCGGCAGTTTCGCCACCAGCGCGTCCTTTTCCCGGTCCGCCGTCAACCTGATGGCCGGCGCGCGCACCGGCTGGGCAACGGTGTTTGCCATCGGCTTCGTGTTCATCGTGCTGCTGTGGCTGACACCGGCGCTCTACCATGTGCCGCAGTCGGCGCTGGCGGCAATTGTCGTCACCGCGGTTCTCAATCTGATCAAGCCGCAGACCATGTTCCGCCTGTGGCACATTTCCCGCACCGAAGCCTGCATAGGCCTTGCCACCTGCGCGCTCACCCTGGCCACGGCGCCGCGGCTGTACTGGGGGGTGCTTGCGGGCATCGTCATGGGCCTGTGCCACTTCCTTTATCAGCGCCTGCATCCGCGCATCATCGAGGCCGGCCTGCATGGCGACGGCAGCCTGCGCGATCGCCATTTGTGGCAACTGCCGGCGCTGGCCCAGGGGGTGCTGGTGCTGCGCATGGATGCCGAGCTTGATTTCGCCTCGGCGCGCGCGCTGGAGCAGCGCATTGCCGACCAGTTGGGCGCGCACCCGGAACTGCGGCATCTTTGCCTGCTGGCCCAGCCCATCAACCGTATCGACATTACGGGAATCGAGACTTTCAAGCGAATCCGTGGTCTGCTGCGCCTGCGGGGTGGCACACTGCATGTCAGCGGGCTCAAGCTGCCGGTGGAAAACAGCTTGCAACGCGCGGGCGCATTGGCGCCGGGGGCCGATCTGGCGCTGTACCGCACCGACGGCGACGCTTGGGCGGCGCTGCAAACTCTTGCTGCCACGCAGACACCGCTGCAGGGCTGATACACTCTCGTAACACTGATTTGCAATTTGTGACCGGTTCCGCGACCTATCAATCTGTCTTCTTGCGCGATCTGCGCTTGTCTACGGCCCACAGCCTGGTAACCCAGTCTGGTGCGCCGGGATTGGTGCTGCCCAATGAGACGCCCACCCGCTACCTGCAGGCAGTGATTGATGGGCTGTGCGACCTTTCACTGCGCGATCCACTGACGGGCCTGGCAAACCGCCGTCATTTTCGCTCCGTGCTCGAGCGCGAAATCGACCGCATGGCCCGCTCCGGCGAAGCCGCATTGCTGCTGATGCTCGACATTGACCATTTCAAGAAGATCAACGACACCCACGGCCATATCGTGGGCGACATGGTGCTGCAATCCGTGGCCCGCACCCTGCTGGGCTGCGTGCGTCCCATGGACACGCTGGCGCGCTACGGCGGCGAGGAATTCGCCATCGTGCTGCCTTCGTGCCAGTCTGCGTTTGGCAGCTCGATTGCCGAGCGCATACGCGAAGCGGTCGAGTCGACCATCATCCGCGTCTCGCCGGCCCTGGACCTGAGCGTTTCCGTGAGCATTGGCGGCGCCTATGCCCTGCAATGGATCCGCAGCACCACGCAACTGTGGATCGAGCGCGCGGACAACCAGCTCTATCAGGCAAAATCCGCTGGCCGAAACCGTATCTGCATCGAAGAGCAACCCGACAGCACCGTGAGTGCAGAAGAAAAAAGCATGTTGTTTGGCCCCCTGTCCATGTATCTTCATCCGAATGAAGCAGAGCAATCAAACGTGATCCCGGACTATCCCACGGGCACGACGGACGCGGGCCGTTGAAAGCAGTGCGATGAGCGACGCCGTGCTGCCTTCCCACCCTGCCATTCCGACGAACACTCCTATGGGTGAAGCGGTGCGCGCGCGCCCGCAGCATCGGGCCAAGATCATTGCCATCACCAGTGGCAAGGGGGGTGTCGGCAAGACTTTTGTCTCCGCCAATCTGGCTGCCGCGCTGACGCGCCATGGCCTCAAGGTGCTGGTGCTTGACGCCGACCTGGGGCTGGCCAACCTGGACGTGGTGCTGAACCTCTACCCCAAGATCACGCTGCATGACGTGTTCACCGGCAAGGCCGCGCTTGAAGACGCGCTGCTTGCCGGGCCGGGCGGCTTCTCGGTGCTGCTGGCCGGCTCGGGCATGGTCGAATACTCGCACCTCACCCCCGAAATCCGCGCCAAGTTCCTCGAGGTGGTCGAGACCATGGCGCCGCGCTTCGATATCGTGCTGCTTGACACCGGTGCGGGCATTTCCGACGTCGTGCTGTTTTCCGTCTCGATGGCCGACGAGGTGATGATTGTCGCTACGCCCGAACCCACATCGCTGACCGACGCCTATGCGGCCATCAAGGTGCTTGCGACCCAGCAAAAACGCCAGCACATGCGCCTCATCATCAACCAGGCGGTGCGCGCCGGCGACGGCCGGGCAATCACCGGGCAGTTGCAGCAGGTGCTCAATCGCTTCGTGACCACGGCCGAGGGCCAGCCTCTGCGGCTGATCCACATGGGCGACATTCCCGCCGACCCGGCGGTGCGCGATTCGGTCATGCGCCGCCAGCTGCTGCTGCAAGCCACTCCAGGCTGTGCGGCTGCGCTGTCGGTTGCACAATTGGCCAACAAGATCAAATCGATGCTGGCGGCCTGAACGGCCGCGCGTCGCAACGGCCTGATTGCAGGCTTTTACCCGTGACCGAAATTCTCAATATTTCCTGCTACAAGTTTGTGGCACTGCCCGACGCGCAGGCGCTGCGCGACAGCTTGCTGGCGCGCGCGCTGGCCGCCGACCTCAAGGGCACCATCCTGCTGGCCGAGGAAGGCATCAATTTCTTTCTTGCCGGACCGGCCGCGCAAGTGCATGGCTTTGTCGATGCGCTGCGCGCCGACCAACGCTTTGCCGACCTCGCGCCCAAGGAAAGCTGGTCCAGCGAGGTGCCGTTTCGCAAGATGCTGGTCAAGGTCAAGCGCGAGATCATCCGCATGGACCACCCTGCCATCAAGCCCGCCCATGGCCGCGCGCCCTCCGTCAGCCCCGCACGGCTGCGCCAGTGGCTGGAACAAGGCCATGACGACGAAGGCCGTCCCGTGGTCACGCTCGACACCCGCAACGACTTCGAAGTCGACGCTGGCGCGTTCGAGTCCGCCATAGACTGGCGCATTGCCAAGTTCACGGAATTTCCCGCAGCGCTGCAGTCCCACCAGGCCCAGCTCGAAGGCAAGACCGTGGTCAGCTATTGCACGGGCGGCATACGCTGCGAGAAGGCCGCGATCCTGATGCGCGAACAAGGCCTGGAGCATGTCTACCAGCTCGAAGGCGGCATCCTCAAATATTTCGAGGAGACCGACGGCGCCCACTACCGCGGCGGCTGTTTCGTGTTTGACGAACGCCGGGTGCTGGACCCGGCGCTCGACACCGTGCCCGCCAGCGAGCTGCCGCCGTCGGCCGGCTGAGGACCGCTGGCGCAGTGCCAGCGGGCAGCGCCCGTCCACGCTCAGCGCCCCCGGGGACGAATGCCGCCCAGGCCAGCGCGTCGAAGCCGAGGACTGCGCTGCGTGGCGCGCCTCACCGGCCCGATTCTTTCGCTTAGCCCGGGCGCAGGCGTTCTGGTGCAGCCGGTTTGATGGCATCATTCAAATCCTTTGAACAGCCAGCCGCCCCCATGTCCAGCCCCCGCGACGCCCTGACTCCCGACAGCCTCGCCATGCTGCAGGTGATTGCCGACACCGGCAGCTTTGCCGCCGCCGCGCGCTCGCTGGGTCTGGTGCCCAGCGCGCTCACCTACCGCGTGCGCCACATCGAGGACGCGCTGGATGTGCTGCTGTTTGACCGTCGCTCGCGCCAGGCGCAGCCGACCGAAGCCGGGCTGGAGCTGCTGCGCGAAGGCGCGCGCCTGCTGCAGGACATAGACAGCGTGGCCCACCGCGTGCGCCGCGTGGCCACGGGCTGGGAGCCGCAGCTGACCATAGTCACCGACGGCGCGCTGGCACGCGGTCCGCTGTTCGATCTGGTCGAGGCTTTTTATGCGCTGGCGCCGCCGACGCGCCTCAAGCTGCGCGACGGCATTCTGAGCGGCACGCTGGAAGTGCTGAGTTCGGGACGCGCCGATCTTGCCATTGGCGTGGCCGTCAATGCCAGCAATGTCGCTGGCATACAGCTGCAGGAGCTTGGCGAGCTGGTGTTTTGCCTGGCCTTCGCCCCGCACCATGCGCTGGCGCGGCTGCCCGAGCCCATCAGCGACGACACGCTGCTGCAGCACCGCGTGGTGGCGGTGGCCGACTCCGCCTTGCGCGACACCACCAGCGTCGGTCTGCTTGGCGGCCAGCAGGTGCTCACCGTGGACAGCATGGCCGCCAAGCTTGAAGCCATGCAGCGCGGCCTGGGCTACGGCTTCCTGCCCCAGGGCATGCTGCATGAGCACGCGGCCAGCGGACGGCTGGTGGTGCGCTCCGTCGTGCGCCCGGCGCGCACGCTGCGCGCGCATTACGCCTGGACCACTTCGGGCCATGCGAGCCCCGGGCGCGCGCTTCAGTGGTGGCTGGAAAAGCTGTCCCATCCGACCACGCGCGCGGCTTTGCTGGAAAACCATCACCTGCCTTGAGTCCTGTGCACCCCCGCGAAGGGTGTAGAGTCAGTCCACGGTGGAGGCTCAGCGAGACCACAGAATTCGCCTCCCTGTTTTCCGAAAGGCTTGACATGACTACGCGCACGCTTCGCACCCCAGCCCCCGCACCCACTGCCGCGCAGCACCCGCGCCGCGCCCGCCATCGACCGCAGGTCATCGCCGTGATTGGCGCTGGCATTGCCGGCCTGGCCTGCGCGCGCACGCTGGTGCAGGCCGGTCATCAGGTCAAAGTCTTCGAGCAGAACGCAGAAGTCGGTGGCCGCATGGCCGTGCATTCGACTTCGCATGGCAGTTTCGACTCAGGCGCGCAATATTTCACCGTGCGCGATGCGCGCTTCGAGCAGGTGCTGGCGCTCGATCCCAAGCTGTGCCGTCCCTGGAGCGCGACCACCATACGCGTGCTTGACAGCGCCGGACGCGTGGCCACGGCCGTGCCGCCGCCGCGCGAATCCCACTGGGTGGCCACGCCCCACATGCAAAGCCTGCCCGCAGCCTGGGCCCAGCCGCTGTTGGACGCCGGCCGGCTGCTGACGCAGTGCCGCGTCACCGCGCTGGAGCGCGACCGGCTCGACCCCACGCGCTGGCAGCTGCAGACCGAGAATGCACTTGACGCAACCGAGCAGACCGTGCACGCGGGCTTTGACACCGTGCTGCTGGCCCTGCCCGCGCCGCTGGCGCGCGCCCTGCTCGAGCCCACGGGCCTGGCCGACCTGCATTGCCAGACGCTGAGCGAAATCGATATCGCGCCCTGCTGGACCCTGCACCTGACATTTGCCCAGGCGCAGCAGCCGGGACTGACCACGCTGGGCCCGCACTGGAATGCCGCGCGCAGCACCCACCACCGCATTGCCTGGCTGGCACGCGAATCGTCCAAGCCCGGACGTTCGTCGACCGAGCGCTGGACCGTGCAGGCCAGCCCCGCCTGGTCGCAGGAACACCGCAACGACGACGGCCCGCGCATCCAGGCCAAGCTGCAAAAAGCCTTTGCCGAAATCACCGGCATCCACGCCACGCCCAGCCATGTCAGCAGCCGCTTCTGGCCCCACGCCCAGACCGTGAGCACGCTGGGCCATCCCTTCCTGTGGAACAACCAGAGCAAGCTGGGCGTCTGCGGTGACTGGTGCCTGGGCGCGCGCGTCGAAGATGCGTTTGTCTCCGGTCTGGAGCTGGCGCTGAAAGTGGCATGAGCCGGCAAGCTTCGTCGTATGTCGGGCGCTTTGCGCCCTCTCCCACGGGCCCGCTGCATGCGGGCTCGCTGGTTGCCGCTCTGGCCAGCTGGCTGGATGCGCGCGCCCACCGCGGGCGCTGGCTGGTGCGCATCGAGGACATCGACCCGCCGCGCTGCATGCCCGGCGCCGATGAACTGATACTGCAGCAGCTTGCCGCCTGCGGGCTGCGGCCCGATGAAGCCCCCGTCTGGCAGTCGCGGCGCGCCAGCTTCTACCAGCAGGCCCTGGAGCAATTGCTGGCCCGCGAACTGGCCTACGGCTGCGCCTGCACGCGGCGCGACCTTGATCTCGCCTGGGAGCGCCTGGGCCTGGAACGCGAACGGCATATCGAGCGTCCCTACCCGGGCACCTGCCGCGCGGGACTGCAGGGCCGGCCCGCGCGCGCCTGGCGCTTTGCCACCGAGAAAGCCACCCGTTGGGCGCTGCCTTTTGCCGGCCCGTGGGCGCCCCGCTGGAACGCGGCCGATGGCCAACTGCTGTGGCATGACCGCCGGCTGGGCGCGCAGTCGCAGGATCTGGTGCGCAGCGTGGGCGACTTCGTGCTGCGCCGCGCCGACGGCCTCTGGGCCTACCAGCTGGCCGTGGTCGTCGATGACGGCCTGCAGCAGATAAGCCATGTGGTGCGCGGCGAAGACCTGACCGACAACACCCCGCGCCAGATGTTGCTGCAGCAGGCGCTGGGGCTGCCAACGCCGGCCTACCTGCACACGCCGCTGGTGCGCCGCGCCGACGGCGAAAAGCTGTCCAAGCAGCATGGCGCGCGCTCCATCGATGTGTCCACGCCCCAGGCCTGCCGCAGCGCGCTGGACGCCGCCGCGGCGGCGCTGGGCTTGCCCGTGGCCGATTGCACCCACAATTCCCTGGCCGATGCACAGGCCCTGTGGGTGCAAGCCTGGCGAGCTAACTACAATCACGCCCTGTGACTGAACACCAAACCAATGCGGCCGCTCCCGGCCCTGACGCCCCCCAAGACGCTACGCCCGGAATCGCCCCCGCCGGCGTGGCTTATCCCAAAACCATCAAAAGCTATGTGCTTCGCGCCGGTCGCACCACGACCGGTCAGGCCAAGGCCTTTGCCGAGGTCGGACCGCAGTTCCTGCTGAACTACCAGGCCGCACCGCTGGACGTGCCGAGCGCGTATGGCCGCGCGGCCCCGCTGATTCTCGAAATCGGCTTCGGCATGGGCGAGGCCACGGCGCATATCGCGCGCGTGCGCCCCGACGACAACTTCCTGTGCTGTGAAGTGCACGAACCCGGCGTAGGCGCGCTGCTCAAGCGCATCAGCGAGCAGGACATCAAGAACATCCGCATCCTGCAGCATGACGCAGTGGAAGTCATGGACAACATGCTGCCCGAAGCCAGCATCGACGGCGTGCATATCTTCTTTCCCGATCCCTGGCACAAGAAAAAGCACAACAAGCGCCGCCTGGTGCAGGCACCGCTGATCGCCAAGCTGGCCGCGCGCCTGAAGCCCGGCGGCTACCTGCACTGCGCAACCGACTGGGAGCCCTATGCCGTGCAGATGCTGGAAGTGCTGTCGGCCGAGCCCACGCTGGCCAACACGGCCGAAGGCTATGCGCCCCAGCCCGACTACCGCCCGTTGACCAAGTTCGAGAACCGCGGCATCAAGCTGGGCCACGGCGTCTGGGACCTGGTGTTTCGCAAGGTCTGAGAAATCTCCCGGCGCGCGCGCCAGCCGCCCGGGAAGGTGACCGGCGCTGGGCCGCTCATCCTTTCGGCGCGGGTGTCATCTGCAGGTTGAATACCTGTGTCCTGTCAGCCTTGAGCGCCATCAGCTTGAGCAGCGTCACAAAATATCCGGGTTCATAGATATTCATGGGGCGATGCCGGGAGCTGTAGGCAACACCGGCGTAGCTTCCCGCGTCTACGCACCCGGTGAGCGTGACTGCCGCATCGAACACGTTCTTGCCGCTGGCGCGCGGCGCAAGCGTGCCCGCATAGTTGCAGCCCGTGGCCTCATTGACACCGGAGAATGCACCGGTCGATGCCACGGTCAATGTCGCCTTGGGCACCTTGCGACCGGGGTTGTAGAACACCCACGCGCCCGCGATATCAGACACGCTGGCCGCCTTGCCGTAATCAAAGGTGTAGGCGGGTCCGGCTGCGGACGTCGCCGGGCGCTCGGCCCGCGACCGTCCGTAGGCGGCCGAGTGAAAGACGGTGCTTGCCAGCAAGTCGGCGCTGCCGGGCGTCTCGACGACTTCGACCAGCGCAGACTTGAGCACGCTCGACCCTGTCGCCACCAGCGCCGCGGCATCCTTGAAGACTCGGTAGCGGTCGCTGCGCTCCACGTTTGTCCAAGGCCAAGGCGCCACCGGCGCAATTCCGCTGGCCTCGTATGCCAACGTGAAGACGCCCTGCGCGAAGAACCGCGGATGACCCGAGGCATCGATGTCGTCGACAATCCACGAGACGCCGTCTTCCAGCGTCAATTGATGGTAGCGATCGACATACGCGTCAAAGCCGGCCTCCCTGACGTCGTTGACCACATACAGCCCGGCTTTGGGCGCGGGCTGCGCCACTTCCGGCTCGGCAGGCAGCTGCGGCTGCGCAGGATCGCCATCGCCATCGCCATCGCCATTCCCACCACCGCAAGATGCCAGGAGAGCAATGCACAAGGCTGCGAGCGCCACGGTCTTTTTCATATCACCCCTTGAATTTAGGGGGCAATACTAATCCATCCTGGCGACAGGGGGCCGGGACAAGTGTGCCTGGATCAGGCTGTCGGCGCAGTGGGCGGCGCTTTGTCCAGCCTGGCGTCGGTGCTGCACCATGATCTGCGCCAGCGCTCCGTCGTGGAACAAGGCCAGTTGCCGCGCCGGCGGCACGCGCCCGGCCAGGTCCTCGGGCAACTCGGCCAGAAAGGTCCCGAGTATGGTCTGCTTGTGCAGCACCCCGGCCTGCCAGGGTCGCGGCCAGCGTGGGCACGGCAGCTAAGCGTTTACTGCACGGACTTCTTGCCCGCGCCGCGGTAGCGCTCAAGCCAATGCGCGTATTGCGCGGGCAGCGTCCAGTCGGGGCGCTCCACCTTCAGCGCCTGGGCCAGCACGTACGGATAGTGGGGATTGGCGAGCATCGCGCGGCCGATCATCACCAGCGACATCTGCTGCTCGGCAACCGCGCGCTCGGCGACCTGCGGGTCGTCAATGCCCCAGCTCGAGGCCACCGGCAGGCCGGCCTCGCGCGCCACGCGCTGGGCGATGGGCGCAAGAAACGCCGATGTGCCCCAGGGAATCTGCGCCTCGGGAATCACGAAGTTGACACTGACGTTGAGCAGATCCAGTCCGCCCTGGCGCATCTGCTTGACCAGCTCGATGGATTCCGCCAGCGTCTGCTCGTCCTTGCCGTCGTACTCGATCACGCCAAAGCGCGCGGTCAACGGCAGGTTCTGCGGCCAGACTTCGCGCACCGCGGCCAGCGTCTCCAGCAGGAAGCGCGCGCGGTTGTCGAAGCTGCCGCCATAGGCATCGCTGCGCTGGTTCGAATGCTCGGAGAAGAAAGTCTGCGCGAGGTAGCCATGGGCGAAGTGCAGCTCCAGCCACTGGAAGCCCGCGTCGCGCGCGCGGCGCGCGGCGGCGACGAAATCGGCCTTGACGCGCACGATGTCGGCCAGCGACATTTCCGAGGGCACGCGCGGCAGGCCTGCGCCGAAAGCTATGGCCGACGGCGCGATCGGCTGCCATGCGGCGGCTTCATCCGCGGGAATATGGTCGTCGCCTTCCCAGGGCCGGTTGGCGCTGGCCTTGCGGCCCGCATGGCCGATCTGGATGCCGGGCACGGCGCCCGCAGCCTTGATCGATGCCGCGATGCGCGCCATGCCTTCGGCCTGGGCGTCATTCCACAGACCCGTGCAGCCGGGAGTGATGCGGCCTTCGGGCGACACCGCCGTGGCTTCGACGATCACCAGGCCGGCGCCGCCGCGCGCGATCGATGCGTAATGGGTCTGGTGCCAATCGGTGGTGAAGCCATCGACGGCGCTGTACTGGCACATGGGCGGCACGGCGATGCGGTTGCGCAGCGTGACATCCTTGAGGGTGAACGGGGTGAACAATGCGGACATGCTGGTTTTCTTCTGGACGAAAAGGGAAATGGGGCGGCACGAATGGCCACAAGCTCCAGCATTCGAAACGGCGAACGCTGCAGGCCCACTTCAGGAGATTGCGGCAGCGCTGAAATAAATCAAATGCTATAAATTTATGAGCTGCATCAGCAGATGCGATATCAGCGCCTGTGCGCCGACAAAGTGTCGGGATCGGCGCAGGACTTGACCAGCAGCTCGCGCAGCCAGCGGTGCGCGGCATCGTTGTGGGTGCGCGCGTGCCACACCGCGGTATTGGTGAATCCGGGCACATCGAGCGGCGGCTCCGACACCACCAACCCGGCCATGCCCGCGACGAGGCGGCTGGGCAGGATGGCGACCATGTCGCTGGCACGCAGGATGTCGGGCAGGATCAGAAAGGACTTGACCGACACCGAGACATCGCGCCGTTGGCCCAGCTTGTCCAGCGCCTCGTCGGTCACGCCATGAAAGCCGCCGCCTTCGTAGGATCCCAGCGCGTGATCGAGCGCGCAGAACTGCTCGAGCGTGAGCTTGCGCCCGGTCGCCGCGGGATGGCCTTCGCGCAGCACGCAGACATAGCGCTCCTTGAAGAGCTCACGCGCATGCAGATCGGGGGGCGTGTTCTCGGGGCTCAGCAAGGCCAGGCTGATCTGGCCGCGCTCGAGCTGGGTCTGCACCTGCCCGTTCCTGAGAGGCATCAGCGCGACGCGCATCTGCGGCGCCAGCGGCTTGAGCACCGACAGGAAGGGCACGGCGATCGCGCGCAGCGCATAGTCGGTCGCGGCGATGGTGAAGGTCAGGCGCGCCGTCGTCGGATCGAAGACCGGCGGCTGCAGCAGCGCGTCGATGCCGGCGAGCACCTGCTTGATGGACGGCCCCAGGTCCAGCGCGCGCTGCGTGGGCACCATGCCGCGCTGGGCGCGCACGAACAGCGGGTCGCCGAAACTCTCGCGCAGGCGCGTGAGCATGCCGCTCATCGCCGGCTGGGTCAGTCCCAGGCGCGCCGCGGCGCGGGTCACATTGCACTCGTCCAGCAAGGCATCGAGCGCCTTGAGCAGGTTCAGGTCCATGCTCCTGATATCTTTCATTCTTATTGCCACCTCGATACAAGCCAATGGAGCTTATATCGCAGTTGGCGCAAGAACGGCGCAGACAGGGGAAAGGTGCGGCCTTCAGCCCAGCAGGCTGGCCAGCGCCACCAGCAGCAGCGAAGCCACCGAGGCAATGGACGTCACCATGGTCAGCGTCTTGAGCGCCCCCTTGGTCGACAGCCCCATCAGCCCCTTGAACATCCAGAAGAAGTTGCTGTTGACCTGGACCGCAAACAGCGAGCCCGAGGCAATCGCAAAACCGATGATCACCGGCGAAATCGCAATCTGCGAGGCCACGGGGCCGATGATGCTGGCCGCGGTCAGCGCGGCCACCGATACCGAGCCTATGGCCACATGCAGCACCGCGGCAATGAACCAGGCCAGCGCGATGCTCAGCAAGACCGGCCCGCCCGCATCGGCGGAAAACAGCTTGCCCAGCTCCGCGCCCATTCCCGAAGCGGTGATGATCGCGCCCAGCGAGCCCCCGACCCCGGTGATCAGCAGGATTTCGCCGCTGGTCTTGAAGCCGTCGGTCAGGGCCTCGCTGGTGCGCTCCACGCCTATCCAGCGCCGCGCCATCAAGTAGGCGCCCAGCAGGCCGACAAACAAGGCCAGATTGGCATTGCCGATGAAACTGATCACTTCGTTGGAGATGCCTGCCAGCTTGGCAAAGGCGCCAAAGGCAATCATCAGCAGCGGCACGACAATGGGCGCCGAGGCCAGCAGCAGACCCGGGCCCTCACTCGAAGCCGGTGCCTGCGCGTCGCTGGCCTCGGTCTCGAGCATGGCTTCGCTGGCGTCCTCGTCGGTTTCGGGCTTCCAGTAGTTCGTGCGCAGCAGCAGGCTGAACAGCAAGGTGGTCAGCAGCGCCGTGACCAGGCCTATGCACAGACCGCCGATCAGCCACGCGCCCAGGCTCACATTCATCTGCCCGGCAATCAGGATCACGGCCAGGCCGGGAACGACAAACACATAGCCCGAGAAGATGCCCGTGCCTATCGCGCCGGCCAGCAGCGGCAGGCCGTTGCGCTCGAGCAGCGGCGCCGCCGAGCGCGCCACGGGCGCGCCCAGCACCACCTGCACATCGACATAAATGGAAGGAAAGAGGGTCGACATCGCGCCGGCCATTGCATAGGGCAGGCGCCGGGCGCCCACCGCAGACACCAGCGCCTGCACCATGCGCCCGAAAGCGCCGGTCGCATGCAGCAGCGAGCCTATGACCACGCCAAAGCCGATCAGCAGGCCCACCTTGCCCATGATCTCGCCAAATCCGCCGGTGATTTCCGTGAGCGTGCCAACAAAGCCCACGCCGCTGGCCAGGCCCAGATAAAGCGAGCCCAGCATCAGGGAGATCACCGGCTCCACGCGCAGCCAGATGATCAGGCCAATGACCAGCGCAATGGCCAGAACGGTGTGCAGCACGACCATATCGCCTCCTCGGGTAAATCAGACTGCCGCCAGATGCACGCCAACCCCGGGGGCGGCATGCCCCTGGGGAATCGTTTGCTCAGGGGCGTGCGCTCAAAGGCGTTCCATGACCCAGGCCTGCACCGATGCCAGTGCCGCGGGCAAAGCCGCCGCGTCCGTGCCACCGGCCATGGCCATGTCGGGCTTGCCGCCGCCCTTGCCGCCCACTTGCAGCGCCACATGGTTGACCAGCTCGCCGGCCTTGAGCTTGCCAATGCAGTCCTTGGTCACGCCCGCGGCCAGCTGCACCTTGTCGCCGTCAACCGCGGCCAGCACGATGACCGCGCTGCCCAGCTTGTCCTTGAGCTTGTCCATGGTGTCACGCAGGGTCTTGGCGTCGGCGCCTTCAAGCCTGGCGGCCAGCAGCTTCACGCCCTTGATCTCGACGGCCTGGGTCAGCAGCTCGTCGCCTTGATTGGACGCCAGCTTGCCCTTGAGCGCGGCAATTTCCTTTTCCAGCGCCTTGATCTGTTCCAGCGCCTGGCCGATGCGGCCGTTGAGCTCCGTGGCCGGCGCCTTGAATGCGGCAGCGGCCTGGCCCACGGTGTCCTCGAGCGACTGCAGATAGGCCAGCGCGTTGGCGCCGGTCACGGCTTCGATGCGGCGCACGCCCGCGGCCACGCCGCTTTCGCCCACGACCTTGAACAGGCCGATGTCGCCGGTGCGCTGCACGTGCGTGCCGCCGCACAGTTCACGGCTGGAGCCGATGTCCAGCACGCGCACGGTCTCGCCGTACTTCTCGCCGAACAGCATGGTCGCGCCGGTCTTCTGCGCACTCTCGATGTCCATCACCCGCGCCTGGGTGTCGCTATTGGCCAGGATCTCGGCATTCACGCGGCGCTCGATCTCGCGGATCTGCGCGTCGGTGACGGGCGCGTTGTGCGTGAAGTCAAAGCGCGTGCGCTCGGCGTTGACCAGGCTGCCCTTTTGCTGCACATGCTCGCCCAGCACTTCGCGCAGTGCCTTGTGCATGATGTGCGTGACCGAGTGGTTGCGCATGGTGGCGGCGCGCACTTCGGTGTTGACTTCGGCCGAGACCGCGTCACCCACCTTGAGGCGGCCCGATTCCAGCGTGCCGTGGTGGCCGAACACGTCGGCCTTGATCTTCAGCGTGTCCTGCACGGCAAAGCGCATGCCGTCGCCGGTGATCAGGCCCTCGTCGCCCACCTGACCGCCCGACTCGGCGTAAAACGGCGTGTTGTCCAGCACCACGACGCCATTTTGGCCCGCGGCCAGCGACTGCACGCTGGTGCCGTCGGCGTACAGCGCCAGCACCTTGGCCGGGGTCGCAAGCTGGCTGTAGCCGGTGAAGGCATTGGCCGCACCGCTGTATTCCAGCGCGCGGTCCATCTTGAACTTGCCGGCGGCGCGCGCCTTGTTCTTTTGCTCTTCCATGGCCGCGCGAAAGCCGGCTTCATCGACGCTCAGGCCGCGCTCGCGGGCCACGTCGTTCGACAGGTCCAGCGGGAAGCCATAGGTGTCGTGCAGCTTGAACGCCACATCGCCGGGCAGCACCTTGACGTCGCCCGCAAGCGCGCTGTCGAGGATTTCCATGCCGTTGGCCAGGGTCTCGAAAAAGCGCTCTTCCTCGGCCTTGAGCACTTCGGTGATGCGCGCTTCCTGCTCGCGCAGCTGGGGATAGGCATCGCCCATCACGGCGACCAGGTCCTTGACCAGCTTGTGGAAGAACGGGGTCTTCTGGCCCAGCTTGTAGCCGTGGCGGATCGCGCGGCGCACGATGCGCCGCTGCACGTAGCCGCGGCCTTCGTTGGAGGGAATCACGCCGTCGCTGACCAGGAAGGAGGTCGCGCGGATATGGTCGGCAATCACCTTGAGTGAAGGCGTGTTCAGGTCGGCCACATGGGTTTCACGGCCGGCGGCCTTGATCAACGCCGCGAACAGGTCGATCTCGTAATTGCTGTGCACATGTTGCAAGATGGCGGCCAGGCGCTCCAGGCCCATGCCGGTGTCCACGCAGGGCGCGGGCAGCTTGGTCAGGCGGCCCTGCTCGTCCATGTCGAACTGCATGAACACGTTGTTCCAGATTTCAATGAAACGGTCGCCGTCCTCATCGGGGCTGCCCGGAGGGCCGCCGGCAATGTGGTCGCCGTGGTCATAGAAGATTTCCGAGCAGGGGCCGCAGGGACCGGTATCGGCCATCATCCAGAAATTGTCGGACTTGTAGCGGCCGCCCTTGTTGTCGCCGATGCGGATCACGCGCTCGGGCGGCAGGCCGATTTCCTTGGTCCAGATGTCGTAGGCCTCGTCGTCTTCGGCATACACGGTTGCCAGCAGACGCTCCTTGGGCAGCTTGTAGACTTCGGTCAGCAGCTCCCAGGCCCACTTGAGCGATTCGCGCTTGAAATAGTCGCCAAACGACCAGTTGCCAAGCATCTCGAAGAACGTATGGTGGCGGGCCGTATAGCCCACATTCTCCAGGTCATTGTGCTTGCCGCCGGCGCGCAGGCAGGCCTGAACCGAGGTGGCGCGCGTGTAGGGGCGCTTGTCCGTGCCCAGGAACACGTCCTTGAACTGCACCATGCCCGAATTGGTGAACATCAGCGTCGGGTCGTTGCCCGGCACCAGCGAGCTTGACGGCACGATGGTGTGGCCCTTGGAGGCAAAGAAGTCCAGAAACGACTTCCTGATTTCGGCAACGGAAAAAGTGGGTTGGCTCATGGCGTATGGTTTGGAAGTGCGCAGCGCCTGCACGCTCGCATGAAAATGCGCGCCGCTGTACAGCGGGACAATCTTCCATTATAGATTTGTGCGGCCCGATTTTGACGGCAGTGCCATTTGCCACCATGACCTTCTCGCAACCCTCACAAAACCGGCATGCCCCAGCATGGGGGCAGCCAGCAAGGGCCGCCCTGCAGCGAGGCTGCCGTCCCCCTCCCGCGAAGCAAGAAGGGGGACGCGGCCTCAGCCGCTCAGGGGGTGATCATTCGCTATCCCTGGCTTCAATGGCCCGGTTGATTGCCAGCGCCGCCAGCGTGCAGATGCCGCCCGACAACAGGTAGATGCCCAGGCCGAACAGGCCGAAGCGCGCCGACACCGCAAGCGCGACCAGCGGCGCGAAAGCCGCACCGACCAACCAGGCCATGTCGGCCGACAGGGCCGCGCCGGTATAGCGAAAGCGCGGCGTGAAGTTGGCCGTGACCGTGCCCGAAGCCTGACCGTACGACAGGCCAAGCAGTATGAAGCCGATGATCAGGAAGGCATTGTTGCCCCCCTGACCATTGCCCAGCAGGCCCGGACCGACAAAGCTGAACACGCAGATCAGCGCGGCCATGGTGCCCAGCGTGTTGCGTCGGCCGAAGCGGTCGGCAATCCAGCCCGAACCCACCATCGCGACACACGCCAAGGCCGCGCCCAGCATCTGCACCCGCAGCACGTTGACCACGGGTTGCTCGGAGTAGATCTCGATATAGGACAGCGGAAAGATGGTCACGAGGTGGAACAGCGCAAAGCTGGCCAGCGCCGCAAATGCGCCGATGACCACGTTGCGGCCTTCGGTGCCGACCACCTCGGAGGCCTTCACGGGCTCGAGCTCGTTTTGGTGCAGCAGGTGCGAGTAGGACTGGCCCACGACCAGGCGCAGACGCGCAAACAGCGCTACCACGTTGATGGCAAAAGCCACAAAAAACGCATAGCGCCAGCCCCAGGCCAGGAATTCCTTGGGCGTGGTGTGGTCGTAGACGTAGGCAAACAGACCCGCGGCCATGAAAAAGCCCACGGGAGCGCCCAGCTGTCCCAACATGGAAAACCAGCCCCGGCGCTCGCGCGGCGCGGAAATCGCCAGCAGCGATGGCAGACCGTCCCACGAACCGCCCAGCGCCAGGCCCTGGCCTATGCGCAGCACCGCAAACAGCACGATGGCCCAGGTGCCCAGGCTCTCGTATCCGGGCAGGAAGGCCATGCCCACGGTGGAGGTGCCGAGCAGAAACAACGCCAGGGTCAGCTTGGTGGCGCGCCCCCAGCGCCGCTGCACCGCCATGGAAATGGCGGTGCCAAACGGCCGGGCTATGAAGGCCAGTGAAAAGATCGCAAACGAGGCCAGGGTGCCGTCAAGGCGTGAAAAGGAGGGAAACAGCAGTGCCGGGAAGACCAGCACGCAGGCGATGCCAAACACAAAGAAATCGAAATATTCCGATGATCGACCAATGATCACGCCAACCGCGATATCACCAGGGCTGACCTCTTCGTCCGTATCTGCACGCGACAGGGCTTCGGGGCTTTCTCTGCCCCCCGCGGACAATGCTGTGTAACCGGTTGCGCTCATAGAGATGCCTCCCATCAATGACTAGCTCTTTCTACGCTGGTCAGCGACCTGGCCTGTGTACGGCTTTCGCGCCTGCGCGCGTCAGCCGGAAACTACAGCCGGGCCACCGCCAGCCCCCTCACCCCGGCAGGCCTGCTGCCTGCCGACATCGGTTCGGCCTACCCGCCTACATCGAAATTCGCTGATCCACCAAGAATGGCGCAATACACCCACGTATTGACGTGGGACAAAATGTCCAATCGACAATTTGCTCCTTTTTATTACATTTACGCTGGTTCCAATCTCACGTTTACACCTAAGCGCGCTGCGGCGCGCCCATGACATGCTTCAATCCAAGGAAATCCGTGGGCCTGCGTGGCTCACAGCTACCGCACTGGTCGCCGCTCTCAGCGGCTGCAGCAATGCCGTAGTTCTCAACCCCGCAGGCGATATCGCCGCGCAGCAAGGTGATCTGGTCATGCTGGCCACCTTGCTGATGCTGATCATCATCGTTCCGGTGATTCTGCTGACGTTCTTCTTTGCCTGGAAATACCGCCAGTCGAACACCGAAGCCGAATACGATCCCGACTTCCACCACTCGACCAAGCTCGAACTGGTGATCTGGACGGCGCCCCTGATCATCGTGATCATCCTTGGTGCGATCACCTGGATCAGCACCCACAAGCTCGACCCCTATCGTCCGCTTGACCGCATCGATGCCCAGCGTCCGCTGGCGGAGAACGTCACGCCGCTGACCGTCGAAGTCGTGGCCATGGACTGGAAATGGTTGTTCTTCTATCCCGAGCAAGGCATTGCCACGGTCAACGAGCTCGCGGCGCCCGTCGACCGCCCGATTCATTTCAAGCTGACATCGACCACCACGATGAACGCGTTCTACGTGCCTGACCTGGCCGGCATGATCTATGCCATGCCCGGCATGCAGACCGAACTCAATGCGGTGATCAACAAGGAAGGCGTCTTCAAGGGCATGTCCTCGCACTACAGCGGCGCGGGCTTCTCGGGCATGACGTTCAAGTTCCATGGTCTGAGCAACGAAGGCTTTGCCCAATGGATTGCCAAGGCCAAGACCGAAGGCAAGACACTGGACCGTGCAAGCTACCTCGCGCTGGCCAAGCCCAGCGAACGCAATCCGGTCGAACGCTTCGGCAATGTCGACCCCAAGCTGTACCACACGGTGCTGAACCGCTGCGTCGAGGAAGGCCAGATGTGCATGCACACCATGATGGCCATCGACAAGGCCGGCGGCGAATCCTATGCACGCGCCAAGGGCCTGAACCTGACGGCCGACATCTGCACGACCGAAGACGCCGCGAAAATCACGGCAGCGCTGGAATCCGGCGTGGCTTCTCCAGCCGTCATCCAGCAATAAGCAATTCGGCGCGCAGCACACCGGCCCCGTCCGGCCTGCTGTGCGCCTCACAAGAGACCTTTTATGTCTGAACAATTTGATGCAGCCCGACTGATCTTCGGACGGTTGAGCTGGGAATCGATACCGCTGCACGAGCCGATTCTTCTCGCAACCTTTGCGGGCGTGATTCTCGGCGGCCTCGCGGTGCTTGCCCTGTTGACCCGCTTCAAGCTCTGGGGCCCGCTGTGGCGCGACTGGATCTGCAGTATCGACCACAAGAAGATCGGGATCATGTACATGATCCTGGGCATCGTCATGCTGCTGCGCGGCTTTGCCGATGCGCTGATGATGCGTGCCCAGCAGGCCATGGCCACGGTCGACGGCCTGGGCTTTTTGCCGCCGCACCACTATGACCAGATCTTCACGGCCCACGGCACGATCATGATCTTCTTCGTGGCCATGGCCTTGGTCACGGGCCTGATGAACTACATCGTGCCGCTGCAGATCGGCGCGCGCGACGTGGCCTTCCCGTTCCTGAACAACTTCAGCTTCTGGATGACCACCGCCGGTGCCATCCTGGTGATGGTGTCGCTGTTCATCGGTGAGTTCTCGACCTCGGGCTGGCTGGCGCTTTCCAACCTGGGACACAACCCCGAGGGCGTCGGTCTCGACTACTACATCTGGTCGCTGCAGATTGCCGGTGTCGGCACCACGCTGTCCGGCATCAACCTGCTGGTGACCATCATCAAGATGCGCGCGCCCGGCATGACGCTGATGAAGATGCCCATCTTCGTCTGGACCTCGCTGTGCACCAACGCACTGATCGTCGCCTCGTTCCCCGTGCTCACCGCCACCCTGCTGCTGCTGTCGCTGGACCGCTACCTGGGCACGCACTTCTTCACCAACGACATGGGCGGCAACGCCATGCTGTACGTGAACCTGATATGGATCTGGGGCCACCCCGAGGTGTACATCCTGATCCTGCCGGCCTTCGGCATCTTCTCGGAAATCACCGCCACGTTCAGCCGCAAGCGCCTGTTTGGCTACACCTCGATGGTGTATGCAACGGTCGCCATCACCATCCTGTCCTACCTGGTCTGGCTGCACCACTTCTTCACCATGGGCTCGGGCGCGAGCGTGAACTCGTTCTTCGGCATCACCACGATGATCATCTCCATCCCCACCGGGGCGAAGATCTTCAACTGGCTGTTCACCATGTACAAGGGCCGCATCCGCTTCACCGTGCCCATGATGTGGACCGTGGGCTTCATGGCCACGTTTGCCGTCGGTGGCATGACCGGCGTGCTGCTGGCCGTGCCCCCGGCCGACTTCGTGCTGCACAACAGCCTGTTCCTGATTGCCCACTTCCACAACGTGATCATCGGCGGCGTGGTGTTCGGCCTGTTCGCGGCCATCAACTACTGGTTCCCCAAGGCCTTTGGCTTCATGCTGGACGAGTTCTGGGGCAAGGTCTCGTTCTGGTGCTGGCTGGTCGGCTTCTGGGTCACCTTCACGCCGCTGTACGTGCTGGGCCTGATGGGCGCGACGCGCCGCGTCAACGTCTTCGAGGACGCTTCGTACAACGTCTGGCTGTACATCTCGTTTGTCGGCGTGCTGATTGTCGCCGCGGGCATTGCCGCCTTCCTGGTGCAGCTGTGGGTCAGCTTCCGCAACCGTGCGGCCCTGCGCGACGTCACTGGCGACCCATGGGATGGCCGTACGCTGGAATGGTCGACCGCCTCGCCCACGCCTGACTACAACTTCGCGATGACGCCCAAGGTCTACGAAATCGACGCCTGGTGGGACATGAAGAAGCACGGCTACAAGCGTCCGGTTGCCGGCTTCAAGGCCCTGCACATGCCCAAGAACACCGGCGCCGGCTTTGTGATCGCCATGGTGGCAACGCTGTTTGGCTTCGCGATGATCTGGCACATGTGGCTGGTGGCGGCCGTGTCGTTTGCCGCCGTGGTGCTGATCTCGATCATCCATACCTTCAACTACAAGCGCGATTTCTACATTCCAGCATCCGAAGTTGCTGCGACTGAAGATGCCCGCACTGAACTGCTTGCTCGCAATGTCTGAACTCCGCATGAACGCTGGCGCCGCAGGCGCCATTGAACCCCGCGACTACCATCTGGCCGAGGAACCGCACGTGGCCAATGGCACGGCGCTGGGCTTCTGGCTCTACCTGATGAGCGATTGCCTCATCTTTGCCGCGCTGTTTGCCACCTATGGCGTGCTGGGCCGCAGCTACGCCGCCGGCCCGACCGGCGCCGACCTGTTCGACCTGCCCCTGGTGGCGATGAACACGGCATTCCTGCTGCTGTCGTCGATCACCTTCGGCTTCGCCATGCTCAAGAAGCAGCAGGGCAAGGTTTCGGCCACGCTGGGCTGGCTGGCCATCACCGGCGTGCTGGGCCTGTGCTTCCTGGGCCTGGAACTCTATGAGTTCTCGCACCTGCTGCACGAGGGCGCGGGCCCGGGCCGCAGCGCCTTCCTGTCGTCGTTCTTCACGCTGGTCGGCACCCACGGCCTGCACGTGACCTTCGGCCTGATCTGGCTGATCGTGCTGATGCTGCAGATCAACAAGCATGGCCTGACGCCCGAGAACAACCGCCGCCTGATGTGCCTGTCGATGTTCTGGCACTTTCTGGACGTGGTCTGGATCGGCGTCTTCACCTTTGTCTACCTGATGGGAGTGCTGTAATGAGCGCACACGACATCCACGCCGGCCATGCACACGATGGGCATGACGACCACCACCACGACGATGCCGGCCCGCACAGCACCTTCTCCGGCTACATGACGGGCTTTGTGCTGTCCATCATCCTGACGGCCATTCCGTTCTGGCTGATCATGGCCAAGGTCATCGAAGGCCGCAGCACGGCCGTGCTGGTGCTGGGCGCGTTCGCCATTGTCCAGATCCTGGTGCACATGTACTACTTCCTGCACATGAACAGCAAGGTCGAGGCCGGCTGGACGCTGCTGTCGACGATCTTCACCGTGATCTTCGTCGTGATCGCGCTGTCGGGAACGCTCTGGGTCATGTTCCACATGAACGCCAACATGATGCCGCACCACGACGAGCCGGCCGCCATTTCTGCCCCGCAGTCTTGACCGCTCAACGTCCTCCAGCAATGAACGCCGGGCCCGCGGGCCCGCGTTCTGTTCTGCTCAAGGCCATGCTCGCACTGTTGGGCATGGCCTTGTTTGTTAGCTTCCTGGCCCTGGGCAGCTGGCAGTTGCAGCGCCGTGCCTGGAAGCTGGAACTGATCGAGCGCGTCACCGAGCGGGTGCGCGCCGCGCCCGTGGCCGCGCCCGCGCCCGCGCAATGGCCGCAGGTCAACGCCCAGCAGCACGAGTACCTGCCGGTCACGCTCTCCGGGCGTTTCCTGGCGGACAAGACCGTGCTGACCCAGGCGGTCACCGAACTCGGCGCGGGTTTCTGGGTCGTGACCCCGCTGCAGGCGGCCGATGGCAGCCAGACGCTGATCAACCGCGGCTTCGTGCCGACCAGCGAACGCCAGGCCTGGCTGCCGCAGGACAGCGCCGCAGCGGCCGAAGCGCCCGTGCAGACGGTCACCGGCCTGCTGCGCATGACCGAGCCCGGCGGCGGCTTTCTGCGCGACAACGATTCCCAGCAGCAGCGCTGGTATTCGCGCGATGTCGCGGCCATTGCCGCGGCCCAGGGGCTGGAGCGCGCGGCGCCCTACTTCATTGACGCCGGCCGCCCTGGACAGCCGGTGGCCGCCGATACCTGGCCACGCCCGGGCATGACGGTGATTGCCTTTCACAACAGCCACCTGGTCTATGCCCTGACCTGGTATGGCATGGCCTTGATGGTCGTGGTTGCCGCCGTGGTCGTGGTGCGCTGGGAAAAGCGCCGCGCCGCGCACAAGACCTTGTAGGCCTGACGATTCACCGCATGCGGCAAAATCGCTGCGGTGAATCGCCCCCTTCGTCCCCGCTCGCCGGACTCTTTGTCCCAGGTCGACCTCACCACCGAACGCAAGAACATGCAGCTGTTGATACAGCTGCGCTGGCTGGCCGTGGTGGGCCAGGTGATCACCATTGCCCTGGTGCATTACGGCCTGGACATCCCGCTGCCGCTGCCCGAGATGACGGCCGTGCTGATGGCGCTGATCGTCACCAACCTCGGCTACCTCTACTGGTTCAAGTGGCGCCGGCGCAATGTCACCAGCCTGGGCCTGTTCTGCGCGCTGCTGGCCGACGTGGCCGCGCTGGCGGTGCAGCTGTACCTCAGCGGCGGCGCCAGCAACCCCTTCATCTACCTGTTCCTGCTGCAGGCCATCCTGAGCGCGGTGCTGCTGTCGCCGGGCTACACCTGGGTGATTGCCGCCATCACCACGCTGTGCGTGATCGATCTGGCCGGATCCTCGCGCCCGCTCGCGGTGCAGCCGCACAACAACCTCTATGTCATCGGCCTGCTGACCTGCTTTGCGCTGACCACGGTGCTGCTGGTGATCTTTCTCACGCGCATTGTCGGCAACCTGCGCCGGCGCGACTCGCGCCTGGCGGACATGCGCCAGCGCGCCAGCGAAGAGGAGCATATCGTGCGCATGGGCCTGCTGGCCACGGGTGCGGCGCACGAACTGGGCACGCCCCTGGCCACCATGTCGGTCATTCTGGGCGACTGGCAGCGCATTCCCGAGATTGCCCGCCACCCCGAGCTGCTGCAGGATCTCGACGAGATGCAGCAGCAGCTGCTGCGCTGCAAGAGCATTGTCACCAACGTGCTGCTGTCGGCCGGCGAGGCGCGTGCCGACGCGCCCAAGCCAACCACGCTGTTTCGCTTCATGGACCGCTTGATCGCCCAGTGGCAGTCGACCCACCAGCCCGGACGCTTTCGCTACCACAACGGCATTGCCCAGGACCTGGCCATCATTTCCGACACCGCATTGCAGCAGATGGTCTGCAACGTACTGGACAACGCGCTCGAGGCCTCGGCCGACGAGGTCGAGCTGCGTCTGCGCCGCGAGGACGATCAGCTGGTGATCACGGTGCTGGACCGCGGCACGGGCTTTGCCCCTGAAATATTGCGCAACTTTGGCAAGTACCAGCAGTCGAACAAGACGGATCGCGCCGGCCGCGGTGTGGGCCTGTTCCTGGTGACCAATGTCGCGCGCTCGCTTGACGGCACGGTATCGGCGCGCAACCGCGACGATGGCGGTGCCGAGGTGCGGATCCAGATTCCGCTGTCGTCCATCACCTTAGGAGATACAGACCATGGAACCCCGCCTGCTGCTGCTGGTTGAAGACGATGCTGCATTTGCCCGCACGCTCGCGCGCTCGTTCGAGCGGCGCGGCTACCAGGTGCTGAGCGCGGCCAGCGCCGATGAAGTCAAGCTGCTGCTTGAGCAGCACCGCCCCGGCTATGCGGTGATGGACTTGAAGCTGGCGGGCAATGCCTCGGGGCTCAACTGCATCCAGATGCTGCACGAGCACAACCCGCAGGCGCTGATCGTGGTGCTCACGGGCTATGCCAGCATTGCCACGGCCGTGGAAGCCGTCAAGCTCGGCGCCTGCCACTACCTGGCCAAGCCATCCAACACCGACGACATCGAGGCCGCGTTCGGGCGCGTCGCCGGCGACACCGAAGTCGAGCTGACCCAGCAGACCAGCTCGATCAAGACCGTCGAGTGGGAGCATATCCACGAGACGCTGGCTGAAAGCGGCTTCAACATCTCCGAAGCCGCGCGCCGCCTGGGCATGCACCGCCGCACGCTGGCGCGCAAGCTGGAAAAGCGCCAGGTGAAGTGAAAAATACCCGCTGCGCGGGCCGCCCTGAGCGACTTACGTGGCCGGGTCACCCCGCGCTTCCCCTGAACAAGGGGTACAAGGGGATGGCAGCCTCGTTTTGCCGGGTGCCGAGGCGCCCCTCCCGGGGGCAGCGGCTACGCGCCAGCGAGCAAGCGTGGGGGAGCGATATCTTGCGGCCCTTCCTCGCTGCCCCTGGGCTGGGGTGCGCCGGTTTCATCGGCTGCGATGGTGCGAGCGCCAGGGATAACTGATGCCTGTGACGTTTTTTACATGAACAGGTAGTGGTCGATGAGCAGCGCCGCGAACAGCAAGCTCAGATGCACCAGCGAGAACTTGAACGTGCGCCAGGCCAGCGCGTCCGAATAGTTGCGGCGCAGCCGCCAGGCATAGCCGCAAAAGCCCGCCCCCAGCACCACGGCGGCAAACAGGTACAGCCAGGAACTCATGCCGTAGATGAAGGGCAGCAGGCAGGCCGCAAACAGCACCACGGTGTACAGCAGGATCTGCAGCCGCGTGTGCTCGCTGCCGTGCGTTACCGGCAGCATGGGCAGGCCCGATTTGCGGTAGTCCTCGACGCGGTACAGCGCCAGCGCCCAGAAATGCGGCGGCGTCCACAGGAAGATGATCAGGAACAGGATCAGCGCCTCGGGTCCCACCTGGCCGGTCATTGCGGCCCAGCCCAGCACCGGCGGCATCGCGCCCGAGGCACCGCCAATCACGATGTTCTGCGGCGTGCGCGGCTTGAGCACCACGGTGTAGATCACCGCATAGCCGACAAAGGTGGCCAGCGTAAGCCACATGGTCAGCGGATTCGTGCCTATGAACAGGATAGCCGCTCCCAGGCTGCAAAGCGCCGCCGAGAACACCAGCGCCTGCATGCTGGAGAGCTCGCCGCGCGCAGTGGGCCGCCAGGAGGTGCGCTGCATGCGCGCGTCAATATGCTTTTCAACCAGGCAGTTGAAAGCGGCGGCCGCGGCCGCAACCAGCCAGATGCCGGCGCAGGACACCGCCATGTGCAGCCATTGCTGGGCACTGGGCCAGCCGGGCACGGCCAGCACCATGCCGATCAGCGCGCAAAAGACAATCAGCTGCACCACCCGCGGCTTGGTCAAGGCATAGAACTGGGCGATCCGCGAAGCGGAAGACAGGGTGTCGGTGGTCATGCGCGAGCAATGGCTTTCTTGGCAAGGGGGCGGCGCTGATCGAGGTCGGCGCGGGAAGTGCTGCTGGCCGCAAGACACCAGACCAGTGCGCCCACCAGCGCCGCCGCGCCTCCAGTGTGCAGCACGGCGGCAATCAGCGGCCAATCAAATAAGACGTTTGACAGTCCGGTCATCACCTGCAGCGCCAGCAGGCCGCCCAGCCAGCGGCGCTGTCGCGTCAATGCCTGGGCGCGGCGCAGCGCCAGCAGCAGGACCAGCAGCGCGGCCACCACGACGTAGGCCGCCAGGCGGTGCAGGTAATGGATGGCGGTCAGCGCCTCGAAGTCGAGATGGCTGCCGTCCTGCAGCATGCCCAGCGGGCGCCAGATCTCGAATGCCTGGGAGAAATTCATGGCCGGCCACCAGCTGCCCTGGCAGGTCGGGAAGGTGGTGCAGGCCAGCACCGCGTAGTTGGTGCTGACCCAGCCGCCCAGCGCCACCTGCAGCGTCACCAGCGCCAGGCCGGCCACCAGCGCGCGGCGCAGCCAGGGCAAGAGGGCTTCGGGCCGGCGGCCCTGCACCGCCAGGCCATGGGCGACGGCGGGAACGCACAGCAGCGCGAGCAGCACCGTGCCGCCCAGCAGATGCAGGGTCACGATCGCGGGAAACAGTTTTTCAGTCACCGTGAGCGCGCCGAAAGCGCCCTGGATGCAGACCCAGACCAGGCTGGCCGTGGGCCACCAGGGGCTGCGCCCTGCCTTGAGCGGCGAATCTTTTGCCACCTGGCGCGCCAGCCGCCAGCTCATCAGCGTCAGCGCGATGATCAGCACGCCCACGCCCGTGGCCAGGTAGCGGTGGATCATCTCCACCCAGGCCTTGCCATGGGTCACGGGTCCGGTGGGCATGGCGGTCTGCGCGGCGCTGATTTCCAGGTGCGCGCCCAGCGGGCTGGCATTGCCGTAGCAGCCCGGCCAGTCCGGGCAGCCCAGGCCAGAGTCCGTCAGCCGCGTGAACGCGCCAAACATCACCAGATCGAAAGTCAGGAACAGCGTGAACACGCTCAGCGCCAGCAGGCGCTCGGCCGGGCCGTGCCGGCGATTTCGGAACCAGACCCAGGCCAGCGGCGCAAGCGCGATCACCGCGCCGATCAGCATCAAATGCAGCAGGGGTTGCAAATCGTAAAGGGGCTGGCTAGTCATCACTCGCTCTTGTCGTGTGCACCGGGCGGAAGCCCGCAGGACAGCCACCAGGAGATTTCAAGATTGTCTGAAATATCTGAACACTCTTAATAAAAAAACCCGCGCTGTCTGCATTGCGCGCGGCGCGAGCGCGGCGCCAGGGCCGGGGGGATTGCGCAGACAAGCTCCAGCAGGCTGAAGGCGGATCTGGCGGTGCAGACCGCGGCGCATTGTCCCGGGCCAATTCTATCGGCGCGCGTACAGGGGCACAGCGCGGCGCCAAGTGACCCTATGGATGATGGGCCCGAGACCGCGCGTGCGCGCAGGCGGCATGCAGACATGTCAGCGCGCCCTGCCGCGGGCTCAACTTGTCCTACAGTCGACGCCACAGCGGCCGATATGCAGCACATGACCTACATCGCTGATATGACCTGCATTGTCGACCTGCCCCTGCAGGACCATGAACATGGCTTTGCCTGCTTTTCCTGCGGCCAGCCGCTGACCACTTCGGGCGTGCGCTATGACGGCAAGGGAGGCAGCATCTTGTTGCACTTGCGCTGTGCCAACGAAATGGGCCAAAGACTGATCGTCGACTCCTGGACCAACCGCCGCAAGCATGTGCATGCGCCCGGCTGAGGCGGCTGCGGCATGCCAAGCTGCCCGCGCCACGCAGCTCGGCCGATAATGGGCCATGTCCTCCCTCTCCTGCCCTTTTTGCGGTCACCCGCTGACCGATAGCACCGCAGCTTGCAGCGCCTGCGGAAAAACGCCTGCCCGTTCTGCTGCGGCGCCTCAAGCGCGGCCTGTTGCCCCCGCGCCGCGCAGCCGGCTCGTTCCCTGGCTCATAGGGCTGCCCGTCGGTGCCTTTGCCGTGCTGATGGTGGTTGGCTCGCTGCTGTCCACACCGGAAAGCAGCAACCAATGGGTGGCACGCGAGGCCATCAAGGTATGCAACAAGGAAGTCGCGCGCGCGCCCGAAGACCGCAAGCGCCCAGACCTCACTGCCCAGGACTGCGCCGACCTGGACGCGGCCTTCCGCAGCCAGTACGGCACGGCACCCTGAAGAGGCGGTGCGCCACCTGTGGCGAGGATGCGGCGGGTATGCGGCTGAACCCCAGCAGGCCATCCTGTGCGCCATGGTCGTCGCTATCGCGCAATGTGTGAAAAGCCACACCGGCACCGGGCTCCGTGCCCCGCAGCACAGGCGTGAGTGGCCACAAACTCGCCGCCTCGGGTCCTCTCCGGCAGCAACGAGGGTTCGTAACCCCATGTGATAGCATCGTTCGAGCGATTTTCGGTGCCTGCAAGTCAGGTGCGTGTCATGCTGCTAAAACTCGGGGCTCACGCAATGTGGGTCACCGCACATACGACAGGCCGAATCCGGTCCATGTTCTGTGAACATTAACTTGTGGCCATTGACTTCGATGCCAGTTCGCCATGCAGGCGACAAACAAGTTGGGGATTTCCGTGGATATGGACAGGGCGTGGCCTTTGCACGAAGCACGCACGCCCCCGGTGAGATATACCGTAACCGGAGCTCAAAATGCACGAACTAGCACCGCTGGAATTCAATCAAGCGAGTATTGCCGACCAGGTTGTGATGCCGCCACCAGTCGGCGTACAACTGGTGGCCGGCACCGATAACGGTAAATCGGGCTGGGATCACATCACCAGCGCCACAAGACTCACCATCGGAGGCACGACGCTGTCGGGCGCCCTCGTCACCTTGTACGACACAGACGGCACCACCGTGCTGGCAACGACGCGTGCCGTCAAAGGCGTGTGGCAAGTGACAACCTACGTTGCGCTGGCCGATGGAATGCACATCGTGACAGCCAAGGCTTTGGGCGCGGTTGGCACTATCAGCGCTGCATCCAACGCACTGGTTGTCACCATCGACACGCAAGCGCCGGTTCTTGAGTCGGCCGCCGTCAATCGCAGCACCCTGGTGTTGTCCTTCTCCAAGTCGGACACACTCGATGACGTCAACGGTCCAGCGCCAGAATCCTTTACGGTGATGGTGGGTCTGGTGCGCAATGTGGTCACGGCAGTGGTCGTCAACGCGGCCAAGAACACCGTCACCCTGACCCTGACCAAACCCGTGGCCCATGGCGACACTGTGACCGTTGCCTATGACAAACTCGAAGTGGGCAATGCCGCCAGTGCCATCCAGGACCTCGCCGGCAACGATGCCGCCCCGCTCGCGGCGACGGCAGTGACAAATACGACGCCTGCGCCGCCGACCGATCCCACCGCTGTGCCCGTCGACGGCGTGCCCGTGGTGACCACGCCCGGCGACGGCGGCAGCACCATCATCAGCATTCCGGTGGTCTTGCCCGGCCGGCCCGACACGCCCGGCACGCCTTCGCCGCTGGCCGACATTCCCCTGGTCAAGGGCATGGATGGCCACTCCATCCTGCAGGTCAGCGTGCCCGTGGGCATGGCGCTGCAGGCCCAGGGCATGCCAGCACCAATGACCGGTGCCGCAGCGCTGGCGGAATTGACACTGCGCATAGAGCGCTCGGCCGGTGGCGACGCCGGGCTGACCCACAACGGTCAGGTCTTCCTGGCCACGCTTGATCCCTCGGTGCCGCTGACCATACAGACCATCACCGTCACGGCCGGCGCGGGCTTTGACCCCGATGTGCCGCTGGTGATCAACGGCAGCGCCATTGCGCGCGACGGCATGCAGGCCGTGATCCTGGACGCGAGCGCCCTGCCCGACAGAACCACCATCCAGGTGGACAACGTCGACTTCCTGGCCGTGGTCGGTGCCGTGCGCATCATCGGCGGCGCCGGCCAGACCATGGCCAGCGGCGACGGCGCCGCCCAATACATCGTGCTGGGCGCCGATGACGACATCATCCACGGCGGCGGCGGTAACGACACCGTGGGCAGCAGGGGCGGAAACGACCAGGTCTACGGCGATGCCGGCGACGACATCGTGTTTGGCGGCGCGGGCAACGATCTGCTGTCGGGCGGCCCGGGCAGCGACCGGCTCAACGGCGGCACGGGCTTTGACGTCGCCATCCAGGAAGGCAAGCGCAGCGACTACTCGATCACGCTCGACGGCGCGGGCGTCAAGCTCACGCATATCGCCACCGGCATCGTCGACTGGCTGGTCGATGTCCAGCAGGTGCGCTTCGAGACTGGCCCCATCCTCACCGTCGCGCACAGCGCCGCCGAAGAAGCCGCGGCTTTCCTGTTCCAGAAGTGGATGGGGCGCGACCTGACGCAATCCGAAGGCGCAGTGATCCAGACGCTGGATGGCCTGAGCGCCGTGCAAGTCGCGGGCCGGTTTGCTCAGGTCTACCCGAAGCAGGCAGCCGGCAAGACTGCGCAGCAGCTGCTCGACGGCATGGAGGCAGCGGGCGCCATGCGCGTGGATGCCGATCGCTCCACCAAGTACGTGGCCGATGCGGGCGACAACACCTTCACCCCCACCCTGGGCCTGGCCTGGAACCTGGACGGCGGCGCAGGAATCGACACCCTCGTTTTCCCAGCCACTCTGGCGCAAACGTACATCGAGGCAAGTGCCACAGGTTTCACTGTGCAGCGCATGACCGACGGCGCAATGCTCGAGCTGTCCAACGTGGAGCGCTTGACGCTCAACGACACCAAGCTGGCACTGGATCTCGACGGCCATGCGGGCAGCGCAGCAAAATTGATAGGTGCAGTGGCAGGCGCGGCCTTCTTGGACAACAAGCCGTTGGTGGGCGAAGTGATTCGCGCGCTGGATGCGGGCGTGAGCGCGCAAAGCCTGGCGCAGCTGGGCCTGCAGGTGCTGGGTGCGACGACATCGCTCGAAGTCACCCAACAGATCTGGACCAATGTCGTGGGCAGCGCCGCAACTCCGGCGCAGTTGCAGCCGTTCGTCAACCTCATGGCCCAGGGCGTGACGGGCGGCGAACTGGCGGTGCTGGCCAGCAATCTGGAGCTCAACGCCACGCGCATCGATCTGGTGGGCCTGGCGGCCACGGGCATCGAGTTCGCCTGACCGGTGAATGGCGCAGGGCATCGCGCCTCACTGAAGCCTGAAGCATGGAGCATGGACTTCGTCTGCGACAGCTGGGCCCATGGGCGATGCAGAGCTTACCCCACCGCAGCGAGAACCGACAACGGCCCGGAGTTCACCCGTCGGGCCTGCATTGCCTGGGCGCAATCGCATGGCGTGCGCCCCATACTGATGCAGCCAGGACGCCCCCTGCAAAACGGCTACATCGAGAGCTTCAATGGCAATTTCCGTGAAGAGTGCCATGACGAGTGCTGCAGCGGGTACGGGTTTGAGACGCTGTCACAGGCACGATCGACGATGGCAAGCTGGCGCCAGGACGACAACCACGTGCGGCCGCTCAGCGGTCTCGGGCAAATACCGCCGGCGGCGTTCGCTCAACGCCATCGCATCATCAATCAGACACCGCCGGCTTGCAGGCAAGAGATCAAGTAAGCTTTAACCCGGACTTCCGACTGACTGGTATGGCGCAAGGGCGCGGATCACACGGGTCACACGGGTCACACGGGTCACACGGGTCAAATTTGATTTGCCCATGCTGCCGTCAGCCGGCGATTTGTAACGATCAATCCAACTTTTACTTGCGTTACTTGCATCCAGACGTAAGCCGGGGCAAGCTTGGACGACAATATGGTCACCGGGCTGTAGCGCCTTTGCGGCTCGCGCATCAAAATACATGGCACTCCCTGCCGGCGTAGCTTTTCAAGCTCATGAACAGAGCTTGCGCCAAGAGCTATGCCAATGAGTGAAGTGTGCAGGGCATGCGGTGACGATGCAGTGAATGAGCGCGAGGAAGCTCAGTGTCCAAAAAATTTAAGTGAATCAAGGACTTGCGTTGATTTACCCAGTAAATTCAAGCACATAGGCAGGTGATTAAGCCATGAACATTGTCATCCTCGACGACTACCAAGACGCTGTACGCAAGCTGCATTGCGCCGCACGCCTGGACGCGCTCAACGCCAAGGTCTACACCAACAACGTCAAGGGCCTGGGCCAGTTGTCTGTGCGCCTGAGGGATGCGGACATCATTGTGCTGATACGCGACCGCACCGCGATCACCCGGCAGCTGATTGAAAAACTTCCGCGCCTGAAGCTGATTGCGCAGACCGGCCGCGTCGGCAGCCATGTCGACGTCCAGGCCTGTACCGACAACGGCATCGCAATTGCCGAAGGCGTGAGTTCACCCGTCGCGCCCGCGGAGCTGACCTGGGCGCTGATCATGGCCTCGATGCGCCGCCTGCCTCAGTACATTGCCAACCTCAAGCATGGCGCCTGGCAGCAGTCGGGCTTCAAGGCAGCGTCGATGCCGCCGAATTTTGCCCTGGGCAATGTGCTGCGCGGCAAGACCCTGGGCATCTGGGGCTACGGCCGCGTGGGCAAGATCGTTGCCGGCTATGGCCGCGCCTTCGGCATGAACGTGCGCATCTGGGGACGCGACGCCTCGCGTGCCGAGGCCCTGGCCGACGGCTATCAGGCGGCCAATACCCGCGAGGAATTCTTCTCGCAATGCGATGTGCTGAGCCTGCACCTGCGCCTGAACGACGCCACCGAGCACATGATAGGACTGAACGAGCTGTCGTTGATGAAGCCCACGGCGCTGCTGGTCAACACCTCGCGCGCCGAACTGATCGAAGCCGACGCCCTGGTGGCCGCGCTGCAGCGCGGCCGCCCCGGCATGGCCGCCATCGATGTCTTTGAAAGCGAGCCGATACTGCAGGGCCATGCGCTGCTGCGCATGGAAAACTGCATCTGCACGCCGCACCTGGGCTATGTCGAGCAGGACAGCTATGAGCTGTACTTCGGCGCAGCCTTCGAGAACGTGGTGAATTTCATCCAGGGCACGCCCACGCAGATCGTCAATCCCGACTACCGGCTGGTCGGGCGTTGAACCCAGGCCGCGGCACCTGGCCTCGGCGCGCCATCCTGCCCGCTAGCGCGGCCTGAAACCCGCTGCCCGGACCTCGGGCTCGCGCTCCTGCGCCACGGCTTCCTGCACGGTCTGGCGCACCACCGATTCAAGTTCCTCCTGCAGGCGCAGCGTGACCGAACGCGTCTGCTCCTGCACCACCTGGGCAATGGATTCGCGCAGTCGCTGGTCGAGTACCCGTTCCACGCGCTCGAGCAGGCGCTGCACCAGCCGCTCCTCGGCCTGCATCTGCAACTGGGCCCAGGCCACGGCGTCGAGTTCGGCGCTGGGCTCGGGCTCCTGCTCGGCAGGGCTGGGCAGCAGCGTCTCGGCCAGCGGAAACCGCGCGCCAGCGCCGGACGCCGGCGACGGCGAATACACCACCCGCGCATGCGGCTGAGGCTCGGGAATCGCCGCTTCCAACGAGTCCGGCGCCAGCGCCGTCTCCTGCCAGGCAGCAGGGGGCTGAACCACCTGCGGCGCGGGCTCGGCGGGAGCATGCGAAGCATCCGGCACCACCTCGGTCAAGGTGGGCACGTAGCGCGGAGGCGCCTTGGGCAAGTCCATCACGCCCCTTTCAGCACCAGATCATGGCGCACGATGTTCAGACCCAGGCCCGCATAGTGCTTCCAGCGCACACGCGCCTGCGCGCGGTCCTGCTCGTCATGCAGGCTCACCACCTCGACCACGCGGGCAAACGGCGCGAAATGCGCCGGCACGCTGTCCCAGAGGTTGAGCAGCAGGTCCTGGTGCGGCGCGCAGCGCTCGTCCTGGACCAGCACCACGGGCGAGGCCGCAAACACCTGCGCATCGTCGCCCTCGCAGGCATGGGCCAGGAAGTCGGGCGGCGACAGCTTCCAGAGCATCTGCGACAGCGCCTGCGTCACCGCCTGCGGCCCGGTCACCACCACGCGCGCATCGTTGCGCAAGGCCTTGCGCACGAAACGGCAGACATAAGCCAGCTTGTCGGGCGCGTTGAAATGAAAGGCGACTTCGGTCATGGGCTCAGCGCTGGCGTTGCTCAAAGCAAGGTATCGATCGCCGCATCCGGCGCGCCGGCTGCGGGCATGATGGTCTTGGCGACGGCCGCCGTGGTGTCGGTCGATGCGGACTCCTTGACCGCCTTGACCGCCTTGACCGCCTTGGCGGACTTGCCGGCCTTGACCGTCTTCACGGCCTTGTCGGCCTTGGCCGTTTTCGCTGCCTGGGCCGTCACGGGAGCGGACTTGGCGGCTTCGAGCAGGTAATGCACCAGCAGGCCCACGGGCCGGCCGGTCGAGCCCTTGGCCGCGCCACCCTTCCAGGCCGTGCCCGCGATGTCCAGGTGCGCCCAGGCCATGTCGCCGACAAAGCGCTGCAGGAACTTCGCCGCTGTCACCGCACCGCCCGCGCGACCGGCCACATTGCCCATGTCGGCAAAATTGCTCTTCAGGCCTTCGGCGTAGTCGTCGTCCAGCGGCATGCGCCAGCACAGATCCTGGGCTTGCTCACCGGCGTTCTGCAGCGCCTGGGCCAGCTCCTCGTTGTTCGAGAACAGGCCGCTGCGCAGCCCGCCCAGCGCCACCACACAGGCGCCGGTGAGCGTCGCGATATCGACCACGGCGCGCGGCTTGAAGCGCGCCACATAGGTCAGCGCATCGCACAGCACCAGCCGGCCTTCGGCGTCGGTGTTGAGGATTTCAATGGTCTGGCCGCTCATGCTGGTGACCACGTCGCCGGGCTTGACCGCGCGGCCGTCGGGCATGTTCTCGCAGGCCGGAATCAGGCCTACGACATTGATCGCCGGACGCAGTTCGGCCAGAGCGCGGAACACGCCCAGCACACTGGCCGCACCACCCATGTCGAACTTCATCTCGTCCATCTCGGCCGATGGCTTGAGCGAAATGCCGCCGGTGTCGAAGGTGATGCCCTTGCCGACCAGCGCCACGGGCGCATCGCCCTTGGCGCCGCCCTGGTAATGCAGCTCGATCAGGCGCAGCGGCTCGTGCGAGCCCTGGGCCACGGCGAGAAAAGCGCCCATGCCGAGCTTGGCGACTTCGGCCGGGCCATGGATCTTGCACTCGATGCCGGGCAGCTTGGCCAGCGCCCTGGCGGCATCCGCCAGCAGCGTGGGCGTTGCATGGTTGGCCGGACGATTGGCCCATTCGCGCGTCGTGCCCTGGCCCAGCGCCAGCGCCACGCCGCAATCGAACGCGGACTGCAGCGCTGCCTTGGAAGGCACGCCCAGCAGCACTTTTTCCAGCGCGCAGGGCTTGGCCGAAGGCTTGGTCGTGGCAAAGACATAGGTGGCATCGGCCAGCGCCTGCACGGCAGCAGTCAACGCCGGCGCAGGGACATCGAAACTAAAGCACACTACAGCGCGCTTGAGCGCGGGCGCGCTCAATGCCGGGCCGACGGCGGCCAGGGCCTTGCGCACCGCCTTGGCCGAGCCGTCGCCCGCTCCCACGAGCAGCACGCGGCGCGCGGCAATGGCGGGCAGATGGTAGAGCGACAATGATTTGCCGGCCTCGGTCTGCAGATCGCCATGCTTGAGGGCCAGGGCCACAAGCGAGGACAGGGGATCGGACGCAGCGGGCGTGGGCTCGGCAACAAGCAGCACCAGCAGGTCACATTTTTCGTTGGCGGCAGCCGCAATGGTCAGTGCCTTGAGATCAAAGTTCATAATCGGCGTTTTCCTTTTCAGCCAATGTTATTCGATTCATCCATACGCAAAGAGCTGGCCCGCAGCTTTGGCGCCACCTTGGTGGTGTTGGTCACGGTCGTGATGACCATGATGCTGATTCGCACATTGGGTCAGGCATCCCGCGGCAACGTCAATCCCTCGGACGTGATCATGGTCATGGGCTTCACGGTATTGGGCCAGTTGCCCACTATTTTGGGCCTGAGCCTGTTCGTTTCCGTCGTGGGGTCTCTGTCGCGCATGTACCGGGACAGCGAGATGGTCATCTGGTTTGCCAGCGGGCGCGGCCTGGTGTCGTTTCTGCCGCCGCTGCTGCGCTTTGCCTGGCCGGTGGTGGCGGTGATCGCGGTGCTCGCCACGCTGGTCTGGCCCTGGTCCAACCAGCAGGTGCAGCAGCTCAAGTCGCAGTATTCGCAGCGCAGCGACATCGACCGCATCGCGCCCGGTGAATTCCAGGAATCTTCCGACGGCTCGCGCGTGTTCTTCATCGACAAGGACACTCCCGGCGCCCAGGCGGCCAGCAATGTCTTCATTGTCACCAACGAGCCGCATGCCGAGTCGGTGACCTCGGCGCGCAGCGCGCGCCTGGTGGTCGAGAACGGCCAGCGCACGGTCATCCTGAGCGACGGCCAGCGCGTGGAGACACAGACCGATACCCCGGGTGTGAAGATCAGCGAGTTCAAGGAATACGGCCTGCAGCTGGGCAACGGCACGTCCAGCGCAGAAGAGGATGCCTCGGCCCGCAGCCAGTACACCCACGCGCTGTGGAGCAGCACGCTGCCCGCCTACCAGGCCGAAATGGGCTGGCGCCTGGGCCTGCCGCTGGCGGCGCTCAACTTCATCGTGCTGGGCCTGGCCGTGGCCAGCGTCAACCCGCGCGCTGGCAGCAGCTCCAGCCTGATGATTGCGCTGTTTGCCTTCATCGTCTACTACAACCTCATGACCCTGGGGCAAAGCTGGGTCGGCGCGGGCCGCATCAGCGCCCTGGGCTTTTTGGCGCTGCTGCACGGCGGCACGCTGCTGTGCGCCCTGGGCGTGCTGCTCGCGCGCCACCACCGCTGGTCGATACGCTCGCTGTGGCCCAGCCGACGCAAGGAAAGCCTGCAATGAAAGTCCTGCGCCGACTCATCTACCGCGACGCGCTGTCCGCCGTCGCCTTCGTGACCCTGGCCTTCCTGGGGCTGTTTTTCTTCTTTGATCTGATCGACGAGCTGCGCTGGGTCGGGCGCACCGGCGGCGATCTGTACAAGCCTTCGCACGCGCTGGTGTTCGTGCTGCTGAGCCTGCCCAGCCACCTCTACGAATTGCTGCCCATCACGGTGCTCATAGGCACGATCTTCGTCATGGCGCGGCTGGCGCAAAGCTCCGAGTTCACCATCATGCGCACCAGCGGCATGGGCCCCTGGATGGCCTTGCGCACGCTGCTGGTGCTGGGCCTGGGCTTTGTGGTGCTGACCTTTGCCGTGGGCGACTACATTGCACCCGCAGCCGAACGCCTGGCGCAGACCGTCAAGGCCGCGCAGCTGGGCAAGCTGTCAAGCGGCGCCACCGGCGCCTGGCTCAAGGAGCGTCAGGGCGATCATTCGTATGCCGTCAACGTCAACGCCCTGAGCAACGACGGCGAGCTGCTGGGCGTGCGCATTTTCGAGTTCGATGCCCAGGGCCACATGGCTTCGCAGACCCGCGCCGAGGCCGCGGTGGTCGACGCGACGCGCGACGTCTGGGAACTGCGCAAGGTGGCGCGCAGCACCTATGTGGTCGAGGCCGGCCAGGCCAGGCTCGACCGCGTGCGCGAGGACACGCTGAGCTGGCCGACGCGCATCAGTGCGGAAATGGTCGCGGCTTCGCTGCTCAAGCCCGACCGCATGGCAACGCTTGATCTGTTCCAGTACATCCGCCATCTCGAGTCCAACGGCCAGTCGGCGCAGCGCTATGAAATCGAGTTCTGGCGCAAGGTGTTCTATCCCCTGAGCTGCCTGGTGATGGTGGTGCTGGCCCTGCCGTTTGCCTACCTGCATTTCCGCTCGGGCGGCATTGCCGGCTATGTGTTTGGCGGCGTGATGGCCGGCATCAGCTTCTTCCTGCTCAACAACGTGTTTGGCTACGCGGGCAACCTGCAGAACTGGTCGCCCTGGCTTACGGCCGCGGCGCCGGGCTTTATCTACAGCCTGTTGTCGCTGGGCGCTTTCAGCTGGCTGGTCCTGAGGCGATGAACATGTCCCCTGTCTCTTCTTCCGATTTCGGCGTCATCCTGCTGGGCCATGGCTCGCGCGATCCGCTGTGGCGCGCGCCCATAGAAGCCGTGCAGCAGCGCGTGCAGCGCGCCCAGCCGCAGTCGCCGTGCTGCTGCGCCTATCTGGAACTCACCGAGCCCAGTCTGGCCCAGGCCGCCGACCAGTTGATTGCCCAGGGCGTGCGCCAGCTGCGCATCACCCCCATGTTCCTGGGCACGGGCAAGCATGCGCGCGAAGACATCCCGCGGCTGGTGGCCGAGCTGCAGGCGCGCCATCCGGGCGTGCAGGTCGAAGTCCAGGCATCGGTGGGCGAGGATCCCCGGGTCACGGCCTTGCTGGCGCAGATTGCCAGTGAGTAAGCTGCGGCCAGCGCGCCGGCAGTGCAATTTCCCAGGCTTTTGTTAGACAAATGCGTCATAATGATGGAAGCTCTTAGCAGAAATCATTATGAACCTGCATCAATTTCGCTTCGTACAAGAAGCCGCGCGCCGTAACCTCAATCTCACCGAGGCCGCCAAGGCACTGCACACCTCGCAACCCGGGGTCTCCAAGGCCATTATCGAGCTGGAGGAGGAGCTGGGCGTGGACATCTTCGCGCGCCATGGCAAACGCCTCAAGCGCATCACCGAGCCGGGCCAGCATGTGCTGCAAAGCATTGAACTCATCATGCGCGAAGTCGGCAACCTCAAGCGCATTGGCGAGCAGTTCAGCGCCCAGGACAGCGGCACGCTGAGCATTGCCACCACCCACACGCAGGCGCGCTATGTGCTGCCGCCGTCGGTCGCCAAGCTGCGCGAGATCTATCCCAAGGTGCACATCAGCCTGCACCAGGCCACGCCCGCGGAAGTCGCGCGCATGGTGATCGATGAAGTCGCCGAAATCGGCATGGCCACCGAGTCGCTGGCCGATTACCCCGAGCTCGTGACCCTGCCCTGCTACGAATGGCAGCATGTGCTGGTCGTGCCGCCCGGTCATCCGCTGGCGCAAAAGGAGCGCATTTCGCTGGACGACATCGCCCACGAATCATTGATCACCTACCACCCCTCGTTCACCGGCCGCAACAAGATCGACCAGGCATTTGCCACGCGCCGCATGCAGCCGCGCGTGGTGCTCGAGGCCATTGATTCCGACGTGATCAAGACCTATGTGCGCCTGGGCCTGGGCATAGGCATCGTTGCCGAGATGGCGATGCGCGACGACCCGGCCGGCGATCTGGTGGTGCGCCCCATGGGCCACCTGTTTGGCCAGAACGTCGCGCGCGTCGCGTTCAAGCGCGGCGCCTACATGCGCAACTTCGTCTACAAGTTCGCCGAGCTGCTCAGCGACCGTTTGAGCCGCGATCTCGTGGTGCGCGCCATGAACGGCCATGTGGCCGACTACGAGCTGTAATCCCTGTTTCCCGACCTGCCCGGCGGCCGGCCGCGCCCTTTCGTTTTTCCTGCTGCACCATGACTTCTCTTTCTGCTGCATCCGCACCCCGTACGCCCCTTTTTGCCAGCAAGCTGCCGGCCGTCGGCACCACGATCTTCAGCGTGATGTCGGCCCTGGCCACCGAGCACCAGGCCGTGAACCTGGGCCAGGGCTTTCCCGACTTTGCCTGCGACCCGGCGCTGATCGAAGCCGTGCACCAGGCCATGCTGGCCGGCCACAACCAGTACCCGCCCATGCCCGGCGTGCCCGCGCTGCGCCAGGCCGTCTCGGGCAAGATTGCGGCGCTGCATGGCCGCGTCTACCATCCCGACAGCGAGATCACCGTCACCGCGGGCGCGACCCAGGGCATTTTGACGGCCATCCTGGCCTGCGTGCATCCGGGCGACGAGGTCATTGTTCTCGACCCCTGCTACGACAGCTACATTCCCAACATTGCGCTGGCCGGCGGCGTTGCCGTGCGCGTGCCGCTGACCCCGCGCACGTTCCGGCCCGACTTCGCAAGGATTGCGGCCGCGATCACGCCGCGCACCCGGCTGCTGATCATCAACACGCCGCACAACCCCAGCGCCACCGTCTGGAGCGCCGAGGAAATGCGCACACTCGAAGAGCTGCTCGCGCCCACCGACGTGCTGCTGATCAGCGACGAAGTCTACGAACACATGGTGTTTGACGGCGCCGAGCACCAGAGCGCGGCGCGCTTTCCCGGTCTGGCAGCGCGCGCCTTCATCAATTCGAGCTTCGGCAAGACTTTTCACGTCACCGGCTGGAAAGTCGGCAGCGTCGCCGCCCCCGCGGCCCTGATGGCCGAGTTCCGCAAGGTGCACCAGTTCAACGTGTTCACCGTGAACACACCCATGCAGCATGGCCTGGCAAGCTATCTGGCCGAGCCCGCGCGCTACCAGGGCCTGCCGGCGTTCTACCAGGCCAAGCGCGACCTGTTTCGCGCCGGATTGGCCGACTCGCGCCTGAAGCTGCTGCCGAGCACCGGCAGCTTCTTTCAGTGCGTGGATATCTCCGCCGTCAGCGATCTGAGCGAAGCCGATTTCTGCCAGTGGCTGGTGCGCGAAATCGGCGTGGCGGCCATTCCGCTGTCCGCGTTCTACGGCGACGGCTTCGACCAGCGCGTGGTGCGCTTTTGCTTTGCCAAGGAAGACGCGACGCTGCACGCCGCGCTGGCGCGCCTGCGCAAGCTCTGAGGCAAAGCCTTCAATCGAACTGATCGCCCGGTGTCAGCGGCGCGTGGCGGTAACTGGCCGGTGTGCGCGACAGCTTGATCGGCGAGCCCACGCCCTGGTAGCCCGGCATCTGCACGCGCAGTTGGCGATGCAGCGTGTGCGGGTGCTCGAGCGCCGCATCGACGGCCTGCACGGGCGCGGCCGGCACGCCGATCTCCATCAGCGCCGTGGCCAGCGCATTGCCTTCGAAGCCCGCCAGCGCCTTTTCCAGCAGGGGCTTGAGCGCCTCGCGGTGCACCGAGCGCTGGCCAGCCGTCGCAAAGCGGGTGTCCTGCACCAGCGGCGCGCAGCCGATGTGCTCGCACAGCAGCTTGAACTGGCGGTCATTGCCCACGGCAAAAAACACGGCAATGGAGCCCGTCTGCAGCACGTCGTAGGGCGCGATGTTGGGGTGGGCATTGCCTGAACGTCGTGGCGTCTTGCCGTCCATGAACCAGTTGGCCGCATGCGGGTGCAGCAGCGAGATGCCGCTGTCGTAGAGCGCGGCGTCGACCAGCTGGCCCAGGCCGCTGCGCTGGCGCTCGTGCAAGGCCAGCATCACGCCGATCACCGCGTTCATTCCCGTCACCATGTCGACCACGGGCAGTCCCACGCGCAAGGGCCCGCCGTCGCGCTCGCCGTTAACGCTCATCAGCCCGGTCATTGCCTGGATAGCGGCGTCGTAACCCGGCCAGGCGCCCAGCGGGCCATCGGCGCCAAAGCCGCTGACGCGGCACCAGACCAGGCGCTCGAAGCGCTGCTGCATCTGCGCAAAGCCAATGCCCCATTTTTCCATCGTGCCGATCTTGAAGTTCTCGATCAGCACGTCGGCCTGGGCCATCAGCACCAGCAGCTTTTCCTGGCCCTGGGGCGAGCTCAGGTCCAGGAACTGGATGCGCTTGTTGCGGTTGAGCCCGTGGTAGTAGGAAGCCACGCCGTCCTTGAACGGCGGCCCCCAGGCGCGCGTATCGTCGCCGCCGGGCGGCTCGATCTTGAGCACGTCCGCGCCGTGGTCGCCGAGAATCTGCCCGCACAGCGGGCCGCCCAGAACGCGCGACAGGTCAAGCACGCGAATGCCTTGCAGTGCGCCACTGCGTGCGGTGGTTGAATCCATGCTGTCCGCCCTCAATCGAGTTTCGCGCCGGAGGCATCGACCACGGTTTTCCACTTGGCCGTCTCCGCCTTGATAAAGCGCGTCAGGCCTTCGGGCGTATGGTCCGTGGCCGATTCCAGTCCCTGGGCGGCAAAGCTGGCGCGAACCTTGTCCTTTTTCAGCGCCTGGATGAAGGCGCTGTTGAGCTTGGCCACGCGCTCGGGCGGCGTGCCCGCGGGCGCGACCACGCCAAAGAACACGCTCACGTCGTAGCCCGGCAGGCCTTGCTCGGCAATGGAGGCGATCTCGGGCATGGCCTGGGAGCGCTTTTCGGTCGCCACGCCAATCGCCTTGAGCCGTCCGGCCTTGATGTAGGGCATGGCCGTGAGGATGTCGGTGAAGCTCATCTGCACCTGGCCGGCCAGCAGGTCGTTGAGCGCCGGACCCGTGCCCTTGTAGGGCACATGCTGCAGCGTGGTGCCGGCCATCTTGTTGAAAAGCACGCCCGCGAGGTGCGACGAGGCGCCGTTGCCCGACGAGGCATAGTTCAGGCCCTGGGGCTTTGCCTTGTCCAGCGCAATCAGCTCCTTGAGGTTGGCGGCCTTGACGTTGGCATTGACCACCAGGATGTTGGGCAGGTAGCCCACATGGATGACGGGCGCAAAGCTGGTGACGGGATCATAGGAGATCTTGCTGTAAAGACTCTTGTTGATTGCCAGCGGGCCCGAGGTGCCGAACATGATGGTGTAGCCATCGGCCTTGGCCCGCGCCACGCCATCGGCACCGATGTTGCCACCCGCACCGGCCTTGTTTTCCACGATCACGCTCTGGCCGACTTCATCGGTCAGCGCCGCGGCCAGCGTGCGCGCCATTGCATCCGTGGGTCCGCCCGGCGGGAACGGCACGACAAAGGTGATGGGCTTGGAAGGGAATGCCTCGCCCTGGGCCAGTGCCGGCGCGGCGGCGCTGCAGGCCAGCGCGCAGGCCAGCAAAACATCATGGGTTTTCATTGTGGGTCTCCATCTTGTATGTCGAGTCGGCCCTGCGCGTGCGCAAGGCCCTGGCGGCGCCCAGGCCTACTGCGCCCATTCCTGGGGAAGGGCCAGGTCCTGCAGCGGATCGCGCGGCAGCACGCGATGCATCAGCACCAGCTGGGCCCAGCGCAGGCGCTGCGGGCTGCCGATCTGGCTGGCCTCCCAGGCCATGGCAATGGCCGTGAAGCTGTTGTAGAGCGCCGAAGCCGCGCTGCGCGCCAGGCGCTCGCCGTCGGCATTCGCCGCCACGGCGGCCGCGGCAAAGTCGCCCGCGCGCGCTATCGCGCCCTGCAGCGCGTGCTTGAACGCCGGCGCGGCCCGGGTCTGCGCCAGCAGCCGCGCCGCATGGGCCTGCAGCGCGGCCAGGGAATCTTCGCGGCGGATGGCACGCAGCACGTCCAGCGCCACGATGTTGCTCGTGCCTTCCCAGATCGAACCCAGATGGGCATCGCGCACCAGGCGCGGATCGCTCCACTCCTCGATATAGCCGCAGCCGCCGCGCACTTCCATGGCGTCGCCCGTGACCAGGCGCGCGTCGCGGCAGGCGCGGAACTTGATCAGCGGCGTGAGAATGCGCAGCAGCGCATAGCCGCCCGGCTCGCCCGCGTCCGAACGCTGCAGCGCCTGGGAAGTCTGCAGCACCATGGTGCGCGCCTGTTCGCTGCGCATGCGCAGCTTGTCGAGCTGGCGCCGCATCAGCGGCATGTCCTGCAAGGCCTTGCCGAACGCCTGACGATGCTCGGCGATGTATTCCGCCTCGGCGACCGCGCGGCGCATCATGCCGGCGGCGCGCACGCCGTTGGACAGGCGCGAGTTGTTCACCATGTCGGCCATCTGGGCAAAGCCACGGCCCTGCTCGCCCACCAGATAGGCGACGGCGCCCTGCATGCGGATCTCGCCGCTGGCCATGGAGCGCGTACCCAGTTTTTCCTTCAGGCGAACGATGTGGTAATGGTTGGTGCCGCCGTCGTCAAGCGTGCGCGGCAGCAGGAACAGCGACACGCCTTTCATGCCGGCCGGGTCGCCTTGCACACGCGCCAGCACCATGGCGAAAGCCGCATCCGGGTTGGAGCAAAACCATTTGTCGCCGCTCAGGCGCCACGCGCCGCCGGTATCGGGCGTGGCCAGCGTTTGCGTGTTGGCAATGTCGGAGCCGGCCGCCTGCTCGGTCATGAACATTGCGCCCTGGGCCTGGTCGGCGAAATCGGTAGCCGTGAGCTGGGCCCAGTACTTGCCGACCAGTTCGGGCGCGCCGAACTTGCGCAGCGTGCGCGTCAGCGAGTCGGTCATCGACAACGGGCAGCACAGGCCGAACTCGGCCTGCGCGAACAGATAGGTCAGCGCGTACTTGGCCAGGGGCGGCAGCTTGCCGGCCCAGCCAAGCACGCCTTCGCGATGCGACATGATGGCCAGGCCGAAGTCGCCATAGGCCACGCGTTCCATTTCCACATAGGCCGGGTGCTTGTCAATGCGCTGCGCGTCCTGACCGGTGCGCGAGCGGTGCGCGAGCGTCGGCGGGTTCTTGTCGGCAACCAGGGCCAGCTCGTCGAGGCGACCGCCCGCAAGCGCGCCCATGCGCTCCAGGTAGGGCTGCAGATGGGCATTCACATCCGGGGGCAGGTACAGCTGCAGCAAAGGCGCGAACTGCGTGTCCGTCGCGTACAGGTTGCTACCGTGGCGGTCGGGCACCGGATGGGGCGCGACGCTCCGGGCAGATTCTTGGGCCTGGTTCATGTTGATTTGTCTCCTGGATGCTGCGCAGCCACGGGGCTCGCATGGGACAAATTCTGCGAACCAATCCTATTCACGTCCAATATTATTAATAGATTGATCTATATACTGAAAGTGTTGATCGTTGCAACCGCCAAGGATTTGAAGCGCCATGATTTCTCTGGAAACCCGCCAGTTGCAGTACTTCGTGGTGTTGGCCGAGGAGTTGCATTTCAGCCGCGCGGCGCAGCGGCTTTGCATTTCACAGCCGCCGCTGAGCATTGCCATCAAGCAGCTCGAAGGCGTGCTGCAGGCCCAGCTGTTCGAGCGCAACAGCCGGGGGGTGCGCCTGACCCATGCGGGCCAGCATCTGCTTGTTCAGGCGCGCGACATCCTCGAGCGAACGCGCCGCGCCGCCGTCGATACGCGCGCCGTCGCGCACGGCATGGCGGGCAGCCTGCGCCTGGGCTTTGTCGGCTCGAGCATGTACCGCGGCCTGCCCCAGGCGCTGGAGTTGCTGCGTGTCCAGTACCCCGATGTGCGCGTGGACCTGCATGAACTCAACAGCATTGACCAGGTCGCGGCGCTGCAAGGCGGCAAGATCGATCTGGGACTGATGCACACCATGGCTCCGCCGCTGGGAATGCTCGCGCAGACCATCGTCAGCGAGCCTTTCATTGCCTGTCTTCCCGCCGCCCACCCCCTTGCCGGTCAGGCAAGAATAGCAATTGCCCAGCTTGCCGAAGAACGCCTGATCTTGTTTTCCGAAGCCGTTTCGCCGGACTACTTCCGGGTGATACGCAGCATGTGCCAGCAGGCCGGTTTCGACCCCGAACTGCGGCATGAAGTGCGCCACTGGCTGTCCGTGCTGTCGCTGGTGAGCACGGGCCAGGGAGTGTCCCTGGTGCCCGCCTGCCTGCAGCGCGCCGGCATGCAGGGCCTGGCCTTCAAGCCGATTGCGGGAAAGACACCGCTGTCCGTGCTGCAGGCCATGTGGAATCCGTCCCCCGTCCACCCGCTGGTGCCGGTACTGCTTGAGCACTTTCAGGCAGTGGTCAAAAAGCAGTAGCGCTTCGCGCCCGCAGCCCGGCGCCGAATGCCTGCGGGCCGGGGGCCCGGCTGCGGCCCGGGGGCGGCCCGGATACGGTCATATCAATGTCGCCGGAATGGGCTTTGCATCAGGAATGATTCTCATTTAACATCTGTCCAATGAATGAAAGACTTACGCCCGCAAGCCTTTCCCCCGCCGCCTCCATCACGCCCAGCAGCGTTCCGCTTTTCCCGCCGTGGCAACGGCTCCCCTATGCCTGCGGGCAAGCCTGCAGCCCGCGCGCAACGCCTCCCCCCTGAACCGCTCGATCACGCGCCCAATCACGCCCGCGCAGCTGCATTGAAGCGCACTGCGCATTTTTCCACTCTCCCGAGACGGATTTCCCATGCCCTACACCCTGCCCAAGCTTGCCTACGCCTATGACGCCCTGGAGCCGCACATCGATGCGCAGACCATGGAGATCCACCACACCAAGCACCACCAGACTTATGTGAACAATCTCAATGCGGCGCTGGAAGGCAGCGAGCATGCGGAGCTTGCCATCGAAGCCTTGATCGCTCAGGTGGAGTCCCTGCCCGAGGCGCTGCGCGCCGCGGTGCGCAACAACGGCGGCGGCCACGCCAACCACAGCCTGTTCTGGAAAGTCATGTCGCCCCAGGGCGGCGGCCAGCCCGGCGGCGATCTGGCGCGCGCCATCGACGCCGACCTCGGCGGCCTCGAGGCCTTCAAGGCGGCGTTCACCAAGGCCGCGCTCAGCCGCTTCGGCAGCGGCTGGGCCTGGCTGACCATCGACAAGGCAGGCAAGCTCGCGGTCGAAAGCAGCGCCAACCAGGACAACCCGGCCATGGTCGGCATTGGTTCGGGCAACACCGCCATCCTTGGACTCGATGTGTGGGAACATGCGTACTATCTGAAGTACCAAAACCGCCGCCCCGAGTACATCGCGGCCTTCTACAACGTGGTTGACTGGGCCGAAGTCGCTCGCCGCCATGCCCAGGCGCTGCAAGGCTGATTGGACACGCCCATGAATGAATCCAGCACCGGCGCCGCACCTGGCGCGCAACGCATGCGGCTCAAGACGCGGATCGGGCTGGTGATCTGCGTTGTCGGCGTCTGGGCGCTGTGCGCCCTGGTCTGGAACGGGCTGCAGAACAACCCGGCGGCGCGCGGCGCATTGCTGGCCGGCAGCGTCGCGGCGCTGGCCACGGCCCTGGGCACCTTGCCGGTGCTGCTGGCCCAGCGCCCGTCCGAGCGCCTGCAGGACACCTTGTTTGGTTTTGGCGCAGGCGTGATGCTGGCGGCCTGCGCCTTCTCGCTGGTGATTCCGGGACTGGACGCAGTGCGCCAGGCGGGCGGCAGCGCCTGGGTCGCCAGCGGCTCGGTAGGCACGGCCATTTTGCTCGGCGGCCTGGTGCTGCTGGCCATGGACAAGCTGCTGCCGCATGAGCATTTCATCAAGGGCCGCGAAGGCGCAAGCGCCCAGCAGCTGCGCCGCACCTGGCTGTTTGTGATTGCGATTGCCTTGCACAATATTCCCGAAGGCCTGGCGATAGGCGTGGGCTACGCCGGCAACGAAGGACTGCGCGCCAATGCGCTGGCCATAGGCATTGCCATCCAGGATGTGCCCGAGGGCTTTGTCGTTGCCGCTGCGCTGCTTGCCGCGGGTTACAGCCGCCTGCTGGCCGTGGCGATAGGCATGGCATCGGGCCTGGTCGAGCCCATCGGCGCAGTGGTGGGAGCGTCCATCGTCGGCCATTCGGCCATGCTGCTGCCCTGGGGACTGGGCTTTGCCGCCGGCGCGATGCTGTTTGTGATCAGCCACGAAATCATTCCCGAGTCCCATCGCAAGGGCCACGAAGTGTTTGCCACCGCGGGGCTGATGCTGGGCTTTGTGATGATGATGGTGCTCGATACCGCCCTGGCCTGAGCGCAGACCACCGATGCCCGGGGGCGACGACGGCCGGGCCAGCCAGCGGCGAGGTCATGCGCATGCCCGGCCGGGCGCCGCGCAGCCGGTCTGCGTCAGAAAACTCCTACGCGCTAAATGGTAGTTTTTAACTATCAAATATTGATAAACAAAATACATTAACTATTATTCCAGAAATGTATTTTTTATCAAGAGGCCGAAATTGCTGCAGTTCCCACCAAGAAACATCTTGCAGACCGTCTGCACCGCAGCCATTGCGCTGGTGCTGGCGGCCTGTGGCGGCGAGACTGGCGACAGCCACGCTGCCGCTGCTCCCGCTTCACTCAGCGGTGTGGCCGCCATTGGCGCCCCCGTCGTGCAAGGCCGGGTTGACTGCCACTGTGCATCCGGCGCCAGCGCCACGGCCAGCACGGCAAGCGACGGCAGCTTTCGCCTCGACTTGCTCGACAGCGACTATCCCTGCGCACTGCGCTTGACGGGTGGGATGGCCAAAAACAGGCCTTTGGACATGGCGCTGCATTCGCTGGCGCGCACCGCAGGCACCGCCAACATCACTCCCCTGACGGACCTGATGGTGGCCCGCCTGAGCGGCCAACGCCCTGACGCCTGGCTGGCGCAGGCGACGCCGCAAGACCTGGGCGACACCATCACCCAGGCCAGGCTGAACCAAGCCCTGGAAGACCTCGCCGCAGCGCTGGCATCCCTTCCTGACCAGCCCGCGCTGCCTGTGGGCTTTCATCCCATCACCTCGCTGTTCGGCGCCCAGCCCGAGGATTGCGCCGACGAGTTGCTGGAGAACTACGCGCGTGCCTTGGAAACTGCCGGCCTGACCCAGGCCAGCGCCGCAGAGCACATGGCGTCCAGGGGAAAGCTGGTGCCCCGAAGACCGGGTGTCTGAACGTCAACCGCGCCTGCGTGCTGCGCCCGCCTGGACGCCCCCCGGTCACAGCAGCACGATGTCGTACTGCTCCTGCCCCATGGCGTTTTCCGCCTGCAGCGAGATCGGCTTGCCGATGAAGTCCGAGAGGCTGGCCAGGTGCGGGCTTTCCTCGTCGAGAAACAGCTCGACCACCTGGCGCGAGGCAATCACGCGGAATTCCTGCGGGTTGAACTGGCGTGCCTCGCGCAGGATTTCGCGCAGCACGTCGTAGCAGACGCTGCGCGCGGTCTTGACTATGCCCTTGCCGGTGCATACCGGGCAGGGCTCGCACAGCATATGGGCCAGCGATTCGCGCGTGCGCTTGCGCGTCATCTCGACCAGGCCCAGCTGCGAGAAGCCGCCCGACATCATGGTCTTGACCCGGTCGCGACCCAGCTGCTTGCGGAACTCGGCAAGCACCGACAGCTGGTGCTCTTCGCGCACCATGTCGATGAAGTCGGCAATCACGATGCCGCCGAGGTTGCGCAGGCGCAACTGGCGCGCAATGGCCTGGGCCGCCTCGAGATTGGTCTTGAAAATGGTGTCGTCGAAGTTGCGCGCGCCGACAAAACCGCCGGTGTTGACATCGATGGTGGTCAGCGCTTCGGTCTGGTCGATGATCAGATAACCGCCCGATTTGAGGTCCACGCGCCGGCCCAGCGCCTTGGCGATCTCCTCGTCAATCGAGTACAGGTCGAAGATCGGTCGCTCGCCCTTGTAGAGCTGCAGCTTGGGCACGGCCGCGGGCATGAATTCCAGCCCGAAAGCCTGCAAGGCCGCAAACTGTTCGCGCGAGTCAATGCGAATCGTCTGCGTCTGCTCGCCCACCAGATCGCGCAGCACGCGCTGCAGCAGGTTCAGATCCTGGTGCAGCAGAGAGCCCGGCGGCAGCTGCACCGAGGACTGCTTGATGCGCGCCCAGGTCTTGCGCAGGTAGGCAATGTCTTCCGACAGCTCCTGGTCGCTTGAATCCTCCCCGTTGGTGCGCAGGATGAAACCGCCGCCGCCGCCCGTGGCCTTCTCGCCCACCAGGCCTTGCAGCCGCGCGCGCAGCGCATCGCGTTCGGCGGGCGGAATCTTCTGCGACACGCCCACATGGTCGTCCTGGGGCAGGAACACCAGCAGCCGACCCGCGATACTGACCTGGGTCGACAGCCGCGCACCCTTGGTGCCTATCGGGTCCTTGATCACCTGGACCAGGATGGCCTGGCCTTCGAAGATCTGCTTTTCAATCGGTTTGACCGGCAGGTCCTTGCGCGCGAACATCGGGGCCTCGCCGCCTTCCTGGCGCTGCCAGACGTCGGCCACATGCAAAAACGCCGCGCGCTCGAGGCCGATGTCGATGAACGCCGACTGCATGCCCGGCAGCACGCGCGCGACCTTGCCCAGATAGACATTGCCCACCAGGCCGCGCTCCAGCGGACGCTCCATGTGCAGCTCCTGCACCGCCCCGCTTTCGACGACGGCCACGCGGGTTTCCTGGGGCGACCAGTTGATCAGAATGTCTTGTTGCATGGTCTTGGGGAATTCAAAGGGGCCATCCGGCCTGGCGCAGCAGCCCGGCGGTTTCAAACAGTGGCAGGCCCATGATGCCGGTATAGCTGCCTTCGAGGTGCGCGACATGGATGGCTGCCGCGCCCTGGATGCCATAGGCCCCGGCCTTGCCCATGGGCTCGCCGGTGGCGACATAGGCCGCGATCTGTGCGGGCGTCATGGGAGCGAAGCGCACCAGCGAAATGGAAAGTGCAGTGAAACGTTGCGGCCCCGACTGCAGTGCCACGGCGGTAAGCACTTCATGCTCCTGGCCGGCAAGCAGCGCCAGCATGCGACTGGCATCGGCCTCGTCCGCGGGCTTGCCCAGGATCTGCGTGCCCAGCGCCACCGTGGTGTCGGAGCACAGTATGGCGGCGGGCGGCAGACCGCGGCGCGCATGGCGGGCCACGGCGGCATCGAGCTTCAAGCCGGTGACGCGCTGCACGTAGTCGCGCGGCGCCTCGGCAGGCAGCGCGACTTCAATGGCTTCGGCATCTTCGGCCATATCGCCGCCAGCGTTGGGCAGCAGCAGTTCATGGCGCACACCGATCTGCTCGAGCAGTTGGCGGCGACGGGGGCTTTGCGAGGCGAGATAGATGAAGTCGGACATGGCAGGCAGAAAAAGCTGGTGCAACCCTTGAATGACAAGGGTTGCAGGCTATAAAAAAGATAGTACCACGCGGACTTGGCAGGCTGGCAAGGCGCTTACTGCGGTCCGGCATCTCGACGCGCGAAATACTCGCGCGTGAGTCGCACGATCACCGGCGAAAGCAGCAGCAGCGAGATCAGATTGGGGATCGCCATCAGCGCGTTGAGCGTGTCCGCCACCAGCCAGGCAAAGTCCAGCGTCGCCACGGCCCCGAAATACGCAGCCACCGTCCACAGCACGCGGAATGGCTTCTCGCAGACCGGGCCGACCAGGTAGGTCCAGCACTTCTCGCCGTAGTAGGCCCAGCCCAGGATGGTGGTGAAGGCAAAGACCGCCAGCGACAGCGCCAGCAGATACTTGCCGATGCCGGGAAGCGCCGCCTCGAAGCTCTGGGTCGACAGCACCGCGCCGGTCGCGCCCGAGTTCCAGACACCGCTGACCACGATGGCCAGCCCCGTCATGGTGCAGACAATGATGGTGTCGATGAAGGTGCCCATCATGCCGACCAGCCCCGAGAACACCGGGTCCTTGGTCGCGCCGGCGGCCTGGGCGATGCCGGCCGTGCCCAGGCCGGCTTCGTTGGAGAAGATGCCGCGCGCCACACCCATGCGCAGCGCCATCAGCACGGTCGAGCCCAGGAAGCCCCCCGTGGCCGCCGTGGGATTGAAGGCCTGGGCGAAGATCAGTGCGAAGGCGCTCGGGATGCGGTCGGCAAAAACCCACAGCACGCACAGCACGCAGGCGATGTAGACCACGCACATCGCCGGCACCAGCTTTTCGGCGACGGCGCCAATGCGCGTGATGCCGCCCAGCACGACTGCGCCCACCAGCAGCGCCAGCCCCAGGCCGGTGACCCAGTTCTCCAGGCCGAAGGCGCTGTGCATGGCCGAGGCAATGCCATTGGCCTGCACCATGGAGCCAATGCCGAATCCGGCAAAGCCGCCGAAGATGGCAAACAACGTGCCCATCCAGCGCCAGTGGCGTCCCAGGCCGTTCTTGATCGCGTACATCGGTCCGCCCACCCACTGACCCTTGGCATTTTGTTCACGGTACTTCACCGCGACGACGACTTCACCGTACTTGGTGGCCATGCCCAGCAGCGCGGTCATCCACATCCAGAACAGCGCCCCTGGCCCACCCACCGCGATGGCCGTGGCCACGCCGGCGATATTGCCCGTGCCCACCGTGGCCGACAGCGCCGTCATCAGCGCCGCATAGGGCGAGATGTCGCCATCTGCCTTGTCTTCCATCCTGCGACTGCGCCAGATCATGCGAAAGCCATGAACGATATTGCGCAGCGGCATGAATCCCAACCGAACCTGCAGATAAAAGCCGGTGCCCAGGATCAGCACGATCATGGGTACGCCCCAGACAATGCCGTTCAGGGACGTGAAGAATTCATTCAGTAATTCCATGGGTTTTCTCGATATGCGTGCACAAACCTGGGCTGCGCTGCCTGGCACACCAATGCAGCGCGGGAACATCGAAATCTAACAGCTGGCGTACCGCTGCGGCGCCTGCGCGGAACAATATTAATGCGCTTTTCCTGGGCGCAGTGGCTGTCGCTGGCAGTTGCCGGGGTCGATGGGCAAGCGAAAAAAAAGCAGCCTCAGGCTGCCTTGGTGGAATGCACCGGCATCATTCCCGGTGGTAAGGGTGACCGGCATTCACTGACCAGGCGCGGTACAGCTGCTCGATGAGCAGCACCCGCACCATCGCATGGGGCAGCGTCAGGTCGGACAGGCGGATGCGCTCGTGCGCCGCCTGGCGAAAGGCGGGCTCGAGGCCGTCGGGGCCGCCGATGACCAGCGCCACATCGTCGCCTTCGAGCTGCCAGCCCTGCAGACGCTGGGCCAGGGCCTTGGTCGTCAGGCTGGTGCCGCGCTCGTCAAGCACCACAATGCGCATGCCGCGCCCAATTGCCGCCTCGATGCGCTCGCGCTCGGCCGCGTACAGCGTCTCCAGCGTCTTCGAGGCACGCGGCTCGGTCTTCACGGCCTTGAGCTCCACCTTGAGTTCCGGTGGAAAGCGCTTGGCGTAATCGTCGTAAGCCGTCTGTGCCCAGTCGGGCACGCGCTGGCCCACGGCCACGATCAGCAGCTTCATCCTTCAGGCCCGATCAGGACGCCTTGCGGGGTGCGCGCTTGGCAGCCGGCGCCGCCGGCTTGGCGGTGCGTGGCACCGAAGGCTTGACGACGACGGTCTGCACCTTGGCGGCATCCTTCTTGGCGGCGGGCTTCTTGGCCGCAGCAGGCTTGGCGGCGGCCTTGGCCGCGCTCTTGGCTGCGGTCTGGGCGGCTTCTTTGGCCACGGCGTTGGCGGCCGTCTTGGCTGCGGTCTTGGCACTGGCGGCCGGTGCTGCCAGGCCCTTGGCCACGGTCTTGGAGGCCGGCTTACCGGCGGCGGGCTTCTTGGCGGCTGCCGGCTTGGCGGCGGTCTTGGCCGCAGTCTTCTTGGCTGCGGGCTTGGCGCTGTCTGCCGCCTTGGCCTTGGTCTTGGGAGCGGCCTTGGCTTCGGACTTGGCGGCCTTTTGCGCCGCCTTCTTGTCGGCCAGCACGTTGGCCGCCGAAGGCGCGGGCTTGGCAGCGCCGAGCTTCAGGCGCACGGGCTTGTCGCCCCAGATTTCTTCCAGGCGGTAGTACTGGCGGATGGCCGGCTGCATGATGTGGGCCACGGCGGCGCCGCAGTCGACAATGATCCATTCGCCGTTTTCTTCGCCTTCCATGCGCGGCTTGTCGAAGCCGGCTTCCTTGACGGCGTCGCGCACGCTGGCCGCGAGCGCCTTGGTCTGGCGGTTCGACGTGCCC